>JGI1221J13441_10000272_pt1 | contig 24247 bp, 19 predicted proteins | sample LakVidmifraction_4_FD_13441 | JGI IMG/M metagenome (IMG submission 13441) | reverse complement strand
GGCGTTTCTCCGTGGTAGGCGGCCACGGCGTTGTGCAGCTGCGCCAGCGGCGCGCGCCAGCCGACGATGCCGCCCTGGGCGGTCAGCATCTCCAGCGTGGCGCGGTGGAATTCAGGGAAGTAACTGGCGCAGGCATCTTCTACCACCAGGCATTCATAGCCGCGGTCATTGGCCTCGCGCATCGAGGTCTGCACGCACACTTCCGTGGTGACGCCCGCCACCAGCAGGTGAGTGATGCCGCGCTCCTGCAATTGTGCGTGCAGGTCGGTGGCGTAGAAGGCACCCTTGCCGGGTTTGTCGATGACGATCTCGCCGTCGAGGGGCGCCAGTTGCGGCAGGATCTGGTTGCCCGGCTCGCCCCGCACCAGGATGCGGCCCATCGGCCCGACGTCGCCGATGCCCAGCGTTGGGTTGCCGCGCAGGCGCTTGGCGCGTGGACAGTCGGAGAGATCCGGCAGGTGCGATTCACGCGTGTGGACCACCAGCATCTGTGCCTGGCGCGCCAGCGCGAGCAGGGCCGCCACGGTCGGCACGATCGCGCCCAGGGGACGCACATCGTTGCCCAGCGCACTGCCGAAGCCGCCTTCTTCGACGAAGTCACGCTGCATGTCGATGACCACCAGCGCGGTGCTGCGCGGATGGAACTGATAGGGATAGGGGAAGGCGTCGATACGGATCATGCGGCCTCGGCATGGGTAGATTGTTCGGAGTGGCCCGCCATCCAGCGGCCCAGGGCGGCGCGGTCCGCACCTTGTGTGGCCACGTGCTGCGCCACGTGCACGATGCGGCCCTCGGTCATCACCAGGATGCGGTCGGACAGTTCCAGCAGTTCGTCCAAGTCTTCGCTCACCAGCAGCACGGCCGCGCCGCGTGCGCGCGCTTGCAGCAGGCGTGCGTGGATGTCGGCCACCGAGGCGAAGTCCAGTCCGAAGACCGGATTGGCGACGATGAGGACGTTGGCCGCGCCTGCATCGCCCTCTTCACCCAGCTCACGCGCCAGCACGGCGCGCTGCACGTTGCCGCCGGAGAGCGTGCCGATGGGGCGTTCCGGTGCGGGCGGTTTGACGTTGAAGGTTGCGATCAGGGATTGCGCCTGGCGCTTCATGGCGCTGCGGTCCACGCGCCAGCCGCTGCGCTTGAAGGGGGCGACATCGAAATTGCGCAGCGCCATGTTCTCGGCCACGCTCATGCCGGCGATGCAGGCATTGCGCAAGGGTTCTTCCGGTAGCGCGAAGACGCGCAACCGTCGCATTTCCTCACGCGTGGCGGCATAGGGCGCATCCTCGATGCGGATCTCGCCCAGCAGGTGGCGGCGCTGGCCCAGCAGGGCTTCCACCAGTTCCTTCTGGCCATTGCCGGAGATGCCGGCCAGGCCCACGATTTCACCGCGCTTCACCTGCAGCGAGAGGGCCCGCACGGCAGCCACGCCGCGATCGTTGTTGACGGTCAGTTCCTTCACTTCGAGCCCGAAGCGGGCGTCTGCTGGCACTGCATGCCGCTCCACCTGCGTTTTCTCGGCGCGGGCGTGGCCCATCATCCAGTGCGCCAGGGCATCCGGCGTCGTCTCGGCAACCTGGGCACTGCCGACCAGGCGGCCCTTGCGCAGCACCGTCACATCGTCGGCATAGGCGGTCACTTCGTGGAACTTGTGGGTGATCATCAGCACCGTCAGTTCCTGCTGGCGCGTGAGGGCATGCATGAGTCCCAGCACTTCGTCGGCTTCCTGCGGTGTCAGTACCGAGGTCGGTTCATCGAGGATCAGGAAACGGCGGCGCAGATAGAGCTGCTTGAGGATTTCCAGCTTCTGTTTTTCGCCGGCGGAGAGACTGCTCACCGCGCGCTCCAGTCCCAGCTTGAAGGGCATGCGCGCCATGAATTCTTCCAGCACGGTGCGCTCGCTACGCCAGCGGATGCGCCAGGGCAGGTCGCCGCGTGCCAGCAGCAGGTTCTCGGCCACGGTCAGGCTGGGGGCCAGCGTGAAGTGCTGGTAGACCATGCCGATGCCGAGCTGGTTGGGCACGCGCGCACTGCGGATCTCCACCTCGCGGCGGTCAGCCACGATGCTGCCCTGGTCCAGCGGGCTGTAGCCGACCAGGCCCTTGACCAGCGTGCTCTTGCCCGCACCGTTCTCGCCCAGCAGCGCGTGGATGGTGCCGGCGCGGATCTTCAGCGAGACCTCATCGAGCGCGCGAAAGCTGCCGAAGGATTTGCCGGCATTGATGATCTCCAGCTCCAGGGCGTGCATGTCAGGCCCCGATCACATCGATCAGTGCGGCCGCATCGGAGACCGCGCCGAACACGCCACCCTGCATCTTGATCATCGACAGCGCCGCCAGGTGGTTGTTGTGGTCAGTCGCGCCACAGCAATCCGAGAGCATCACGCATTCGAAGCCACGGTCATTGGCTTCGCGCATGGTGGTATGCACGCAGACATCGGTGGTGATACCGGTGAGCACGATGTTGCGGATGCCGCGCGTGTGCAGGATCATTTCCAGGTCGGTGGCGCAGAAGGAGCCCTTGCCCGGTTTGTCGATGATGATCTCACCGGCGATGGGGGCCAGTTCGGGAATGATTTCCCAGCCCGGTTCGCCGCGCACCAGGATGCGGCCACAGGGGCCGGCGTCGCCGATGCCCACGCCGTTGGTGCCGATCTGGCGCGAGCGCCAGCGCTTGTTGGCCGGCAGGTCCGACAGATCGGGGCGATGGCCTTCGCGGGTATGGATGATGGTGTAGCCGCCGGCGCGCATGGCGGCCAGCACTTTCCTGATCGGTTCGATGGGCGCGCGTGTGAGCGAGAGGTCATAGCCCATCTTGTCGACGTAGCCGCCGATGCCGCAGAAGTCGGTCTGCATGTCGATGACGATGAGCGCGGTATTGGCCGGGGTCAGGGCACCGTCATAGGGCCAGGGATAGGGTTCGGCCTGGATGTAGCGTTCGGACATGGTTTCTCCTTGGGGCAAGTGGATTTATCGGGTCAGGCTCAGTTCGCCCGGCGCACTCGAGAGCGTGCGGTCAGGCCGGCAGGTGAGGATCATGATCAAGAGCGTGAGCGCATACGGTGCCGCGTTGAAGAGGTAATAGCCGGAGGTCACGCCCACCGCCTGCAAGGCCGGGCCCAGCGCACCGGCAGCACCGAACAGGAGTGCGGCCAGCAGGCAGCGCCACGGCTGCCAGCGCGCGAAGATCACCAGCGCCACGGCCATGAGGCCCTGGCCGCTGGAGAGTCCCTCATTCCAGCTGCCGGGGTAATAGAGCGACAGGTAGGCACCGCCGATGGCAGCAAGGAAGCCGCCTGCGGCCGTGGCCGCAATGCGCGTGCCGGTGAGGCGGTAACCGAGCGCACGTGCGGTCTCGGCGTGGTCGCCCACCAGCCGCAAGGCCAGCCCCCAGCGCGTGGCCGACAGGCCCCACTGCAGCACCAGTGCGAGCGCCACGCCGATGAAGAACAGCGCATTGATCTGCAGTGCATGGTGCAGGCGGTCATTGCTGCTCCATGCACCCAGATCGATGGAGGGCAGCATCGGTGCCTGCGGCTGGATGAAAGGCTTGCCGAGGAAGAAGGCCAGGCCCGTGCCCAGCAGCATGAGCGCGATGCCGAAGGCGATGTCGTTGACGCGTGGGAGCGAGCACACCACGCCATGCAGTACCCCCAGCAAGAGTCCGGCGCAGCCCGCCGCCAGCACGCCCAGCCAGGCCGAGCCGCTGTAGAAGGAGGCCGCGTAGCCGGTCATGGCACCGCAGACCAGGATGCCTTCCAGGCCCAAGTTCACGCGTCCGCCTTTTTCGGTCAGGCATTCGCCCAGGCTGACGAAGAGAAACGGCGTCCCCACCCGGATGGCGCCCGCGAAGAGGGCCAGCAGCAGGGTGGTGAGATCGATGTCATGCATGGCCGGCCTCCTTGGCGGGGATGACTTGCGCCTGTTGCTGCCAGCGCAGCTTGAGCGCGGACAGACGCCCGGTAATGGCTTCCCAGGCCAGCAGGTTGCAGAACAGCAGGCCCTGCAGGACCAGCGTGGTTGCATCCGGCAGGTCCAGTCGCCGCTGCAGCAGGCTGCCGCTGGCTTCCACGCCACCGATGACGAGCGCGCAGACGATGATGGCCAGCGGATTCTGGCGCGCCGCAAAGGCCACCAGGATGCCGGAGAAACCGTAACCGGCCAGCAGCGCACTGGTGGCGCTGCCCTGCACGGCACTGACTTCGAACATGCCCGCCAGTCCCGCTGCCGCACCGCCGAGGGCGCAGGCCGTCAGGATGAGACGATTGACCGGCAAGCCCACCAGCCGCGCCGTACGGACATTGCCGCCGACCACGCCCATGGCGAATCCGGAGACGCTATGGCGCAGGAACACCCAGGCCGCCACGCAGGCCAGTGCACCCCAGGCCAGGCCCCAATGCACTTCCAGTCCCGGCAGCGAACCGACCAGATAAGGATCGGGCAGGGGCAGGGTAGAGGGTTTGTTGAGACTGGCCGGATCGCGCAGCGGCCCTTCCACCAGATGCTTGAAGACCGCTACGGCGAGATAGGACAACAGCAGGCTGGAGATGGTCTCATTGACCCCGCGCCACTGGCGCAGACCGCCGCACAGCGCGATCCACAGCCCGCCGGCCAGCATCGCCGCCAGCGCCATGACGGCCAGCATCACCAGCGAAGGCAGTGCCGGCAGCAGTTGCGGCATCACCGCCGCCGCCAGTCCGCCCAACGCCAGCGCACCTTCCCCGCCGATGACGATGAGGCCCACGCGCGCCGGCAAGGCCACGCACAGCGCCGTCAACAGCAGGGGCGCGGCACGCTGCAGGGTGTTCTGCCAGGCAAACAGGGTGCCGAAGGCGCCCTGGAAGATCAGCAGGCAAGCCTCGCCCGCCGGCTTGCCCTGCACCAGCAGGAACAGCACGAACAGCAGCAGCGTTCCGGCCAGCGCGCACAGCGTGGGCAGGGCCGGCGCGCTGCCGTTGAGCAGCGCCGAGCGCAAGCGGTGCCAGGGCGAGGTGGCGGCTGCCGCCACCCCGGGAGCGGGGAGGGATGTCATGAGACCGTCCTGCATCAAGGATCAGCAATCAGACCTGGCCGACCACGCCGGCCACCAGGTAATTCATCTTCTCAAGCGCCACGTCGGTCTGGACTTGGGTGGTGCCGGCCGGGATCACGGTATTGCCCTTGTTGTCCTTGATCGGTCCCTTGAAGATCTGGAACTTGCCGGCCAGCATCTGCGCCTTGATCTCGTCGGCCTTCTTCTTGGCCGGTGCGCTCACGGCTGCGCCATAGGGCGACATCTTGACGAAGTCGTCCTTCAGGCCACCGCGCAGGAAGTTGATCATCGGCTTGCCTTCCAGCGTGGCCTTGACGATCTCGGTATAGGGTGTGGCCCAGTTCCACTCGGCACCGGTCAGGTAGCCCTTGGGCGCCAGCGAGGCCTGGCTGGCGTGGTAGCCGGTGGTCATGATGCCGCGCTTCTCGGCCGTCTCCACGATCACCTTGGGGCCATCGACGTGACAGGTGATGACGTCGCAACCCTGGTCGATGAGGCTGTTGGCGGCTTCGGCTTCCTTGACCGGCAGCGACCAGTCACCGGTGAAGATGACGTGGCAGGTGATGGCGGGATCGACCGATTGCGCGCCCAGGGTGAAGGCGTTGATGTTGCGCAGTACCTGCGGGATCGGCTTGGCGGCGATGAAGGCCAGCTTCTTGCTCTTGCTCATGTGGCCGGCCACCACACCCGAGAGGTATTCGCACTCTTCGATGTAGCCGAAGAAGCTGCCCACGTTCATCGGATGCTTGCCGGCGGTCCACAGGCCGCCACAGTGGGCGATGCGCACCTTGGGATATTTTTCAGCAATCTTGAGGACGTGCGGATCGAAGTAGCCGAAGGAAGTCGGGAAGAGCAGGGTCGCGCCATCCTGCTGGATCATGGCTTCCATGGTCTTTTGCACGGCCACGGTCTCGGGCACTTTTTCTTCCTCGATCACCTTCACGCCGGGCATCTTCTTGATGATGGCGGCGGCTTGCGCATGCGACTGGTTGTAGCCGAAGTCGTCGCGCGCGCCGACATAGATGAAGCCTACGGTCAGCGGGCCTGCAGCCAGCAGTTCCAGCGGGAAGGCAGCGCCCAGTGCGGCAGCTCCGGACAGTTTCAGAAAATCGCGGCGGTTTTGCATGTTGTTGCTCCAGTGTGATCGTGGATGGTTGGGGTGGGGCAAGACAAATTCGGTACTTCTTTCCGGGCAGGATTCTGTACTTGTGTCTGTACAGAATCCTGTACGGCAATCAGGACAGGGTCAGCGAACCCGGTGCCTGCATGCGCGCCGGCTTGCGCACTTCGCGCTGGAAAATTTCCATGGACAGTTTCTTGGCCGCGATGAAGCCAGGCTGCGACAGGGTCTCCACCGTGCGGGGGCGTGGATCCTGGTAATGCAAGATGTCTGCCACCGCTGTCGGGCGCTTGGTCAAGAGCAGGATCTGGTCGGCCAGGTAGACCGCTTCTTCCAGGTCGTGTGACACCAGCACCATGGTGGTGCCGGTCTGCAAAAAGACCTGCTGCAGCTTCTCCCGGATGAACAGCGTCATCTCGAAATCCAGCGCCGAGAAGGGCTCATCGAGGAACAGCACCTCCGGCCCCGGTGCCAGGGCACGCATGATGGAGGCGGTCTGCTGCTGGCCGCCCGAGAGTTCGTAGGGATAGCGCATCAGGTCGAACTTGACGTCGAAGGACGCCACCAGTTCATCGACGCGGTGCTTGATCTCGGCCTTGGACTTGCCTTCCAGCTTCAAGGGATAGGCAATGTTGTCGATGGTGCGCAGCCACGGGAACATGGCATCGCGGTAGTTCTGGAACACGTAGCCGATCTTGGTCTGCGCCAGCGATTTGCCATCGAACAGGATCTCTCCGGCATCGATGGGAATGAGCCCGGCGATCATGTTGATGAGCGTGGACTTGCCGCAGCCATTGGGCCCGAAGACGGAGACGATCTGCTGCTTGGGAATATCCAGGTCGAAGTTTTCATACAGCGGCCAGCCGGCGAAATACTTGGTCAGGCCGCGAATGGTGATGTGGGTGCCTGGGGGGCCGGGAACGAAGGGCGTTTCCGGGGGCAGGTCGATTTTGGGGCTGATCACGACGCTCATCTTCCGCTCCAGTGCACGATACGTTTTTCAATGACGATGAAGACCACGTTCAGGGCATAGCCCAATGCGCCCGCCGAGAGGATGGCGGCATACATCTCGCGTACGTTCAAGACCTGCTGGGTATCGATGATGCGGTGGCCCAGCCCGTTTTCGGAGCCGATGAACATCTCCGCCACGATCACGATCACCAGCGCCATCGAGACCGCGCTGCGCAGGCCGACGAAGCTGGCTTGCAGGCTTTCCCAGATCAGCACGTCGCAGAAGATGCGCCAGCGCGAAGCGCCCATCACCTTGGCCGCCATCACCCGCTGCTTGCGCGCATTGAGCACGCCATAAGCGCTGTTGAAGAGCACGATAAGGAAAGCCCCGAAAGCCGCGATGGCCACCTTGTTGATGTCGGAGACACCGAAGATCAGCAGGAACAGCGGGATCAACGCGGAGGAGGGCGTGGAACGGAAAAAATCGATCAGGAATTCCACGCTGCGATAGGCGCGCTCATTGCTGCCCAGGAGCACACCGATGGGCAGGCCCAGCACGGCGGCAATGACGAAGGCTTCCAGCGTGCGGATCACGGTCACCGTGAAATCGAGCAGCAGCGGTCCCCCGGCCAGCCCCTTGAACATGGCCATGAGCGTGGCTTCGGGCGGCGGCAGCAGGATGGCCTTGATCCAGCCGGCCCGGACCACCAGGTCCCAGATCACGAACAGCGCGATGGGGCCGACGATGGGCAGCAGGCGGCCCAGGGCCGGGGCCTTGCGCGGCGCTTTGGGCGCTGGCGCAGCGGTGGACGCCGGGGAGGCGGGCTTGGGCGCCACGGTCACGGCAGGAGCGATGGTCTCGTTCATGATGGCCTCAGCCCTTGTAGATCAGGTTGTCGACCACGATGCGTTGCGAGAACACGCCCTTCTCGACGAACAGGTCGTAGAACTTCTGGAAGTAGGCCAGGTCGCTGGGCTTGAACTCGTTGTAGAGCATGTAGGCCGCCAGCGGCACTTCATTGGTGAGCGAACCTTCGATGGCGGTATAGCCCTTCAGGTAGGTACGAGCCTGGTCCGGATTGCTGCGCACCAGCTCGATGCCGCGCGCATAGGCGGCGATGTACTTGCGCGCCAGTTCCGGATTCTTCTTGATGAATTCGGTGGTCAGCGCGGCAGCGCCACCGTGCCAGGGGGCCATCGGATCGCCCAGGATGTACTTGGCGATTACGCCCGCTTCCAGCACGCGGGTGGTGTTGTTCATGCGGCCCACGGTGCCGGTCGGTTCCAGCGTGTAAGCGGCATCGACCTGGCCGGCCGCCAGCGAAGCGACGTGCTGGCCGATGGGCAGTTCAACTACGGTCGCGCCAGTGGCACCGGCGCGTTCGAGTACCGTCTTGGCCAAGGTGACGTTCTGGATGCCGGGGCCGGAAGCGACCTTCTTGCCCTTGAGGTCGGCGATCGATTTGACTGGGCTGTCCTTGGGCACCAGGAATTCATCGAGTACGTATTTGGCATTGCTGGGATTGGTGGCGAAGATCTTGAACAGGCCCGGCTGGGCGATCTCGCCGATGGCCAGGTTGCCGGCCCCGGTGCCATTGGCCGAGCCATCGGCGCGGCCTGCCAGCATGGCTTCCATCACCTGCTGGGCGCCGGCGAATTTGAGGGCTTGCACTTCCAGTCCGGCCTGCTTGAAATAACCCGCTTCCACGGCGGCATAGAAGGGCAGGCCGGCGGCCACCGGCCAGTAGCCGATGCGGATGGGCACCGTCTGCGCGCGGAGAATGGCCGGGGCACCCGCGATGGCGGCGGTGGCGGCGACGGCACCTGCCTTGGCGATGAAGCTGCGGCGGTTGGCATTGTGGACAGCGGTTGGGTTGTTCTTTTTCATGAGCAGCTCCGTGGTGAGGGTGTCAGTTCAGCGAATTGAGGTAGTTGACCCAGCCGCCGTGGTGGGTGATGTCGGTCGCGCCCGCAATGCCGGCCGGCTCGCAGATGAAGCCCTTGACGCTGCTGCCGTCGGCCAGCTCCACCGTGCCGATGCCCAGCGGCGCCGGGATGGCGGCGACGAAGCCGCCGAACTGGCGCAGCGGCATTTCCCACACTTCCACTGCGATGGCGGCGCCGTCGCCTTCGGTGCGGGCCAGGCCAGGCTTGGGCGGCGTGGTACCTGCCAGGGCGTAGAGACGGTAATGGGCAGCAGTGCGGGTGACGGCCACGCGGCGCGCACCGGCTTCCAGCAATTGCCAGTTCAGGGGCTGGCCGGCCAGGTGCGCGCCGACCACGCAGACCTTGATGGTGCTTTCATTGAAGGGCAGCGGGGTGGCCGCAATCGCATCGGCTTGCGCCGCGCCGCCCAGTTGCTGCTGCAGGCGCGCACCGGCTTCGGCCAGCAGATGGTCGGCACCGGCCGGGCCGATCAGGGTGACGCCGGCGGGCAGGCCATCGCGCCGCCACACGGCGGGGATGGCCAGGGCTGACATGTCCATCAGGTTGACGAAGTTGGTGTAATGGCCCAGCTGCGCATTGCGCACCACCGGATCGGCCTCGACGTCGGCGATGGTGGGGAAGGTGGTGGTGGTCGGCACCAGCATCAGGTCGCTGCCTTCGAGCAGGTTTTCGGCCTGGCGGCGCAGGTCGGCCAGGCGGTACTGGGCGTTGAAGCTGTCCACGGCATCGTAGTCGTCGGCCTGGGCGGTGATCTGGCGCACCACCGGGTGGATGGCTTCCGGGTGCTCCAGGAAGAAGTCACCCAGCGCGGCGCGGCGCTCGGCCACCCACGGGCCCTGATAGAGCAACTGGGCGGCCGCGCTGAAGGGGGCGAAAGGAATCTTCGCCAGGCTCACGCCGGGCAGGGCGGCGATCTGCGCCAGGCTGCGTTCCCAGGCTTCCTGGGCGACGCTGTCGCCAAAGAATTCACATTGCTCGGGAATGGCAATGCGATAACCCCGGCGTTTCACGCCCAGCATGGTGGGGCGGCGCGAATAGCCATCCTCGGCATCGAAACCGGAAGCGCTGTGCAGCACGCGCCAGGCATCGGCCACGTCGTGGGCGAAGATGGAGATGCAATCCAGGCTGCGGCAAGCCGGGACCAGGCCGCGCGCGCTGATGAGGCCCTTGGTCGGTTTCAGGCCGACCAGGTGATTGAAGGCGGCCGGCACGCGGCCCGAGCCTGCCGTATCGGTCCCCAGCGAAAACATGACCTGCCCCAGCGCCACGGCCACCGCCGAACCCGAGCTGGAGCCGCCGGAGACATAGTCCGGCTTGATGGCATTGCGTACTGCACCGTAGGGGGAGCGCACGCCGACCAGGCCGGTGGCGAACTGGTCCAGGTTGGTCTTGCCCACCAGCAGCGCGCCAGCGGCTTGCAGGCGCTGCACCACGGTGGCACTCTCGCTGGCCAGTCGGCCGAATTCGGGACAGGCCCCGGTGGTGGACATTTCGGCCACGTCGATGTTGTCCTTCACGGCAAAGGGGATGCCGAACAGCGGCATGCTCTCCAGCACGGCTTCGCCCTTGATCTGCAGCATCAGGTCCAGCGCTGCGGCTTGTTGTTTCAGTTGCTTGGGCGGCACCCGGCTGATCCAGACCTCATCGCGTCCGGCGCTCTCGATGCGGGCCAGCAGTTCGGCCACCACCTTGCCGGGTGTGCTGCGGCCTTCGCGGTAAGCCGCCAAGGTGGCGGCGATGGTGGTCGGGGCGGCCTCGGGGGCGGCTTGCTGCAGGGCGTGGGTGGCGGTCATATTGGATATTCAAACTTGAATACAAGATTGAATATCTTTAAGCAGGAGGCGTGCCAGCTGGTCCGTCACGCGGCTGAAAAATGGGAGAAGGCTTCACTACGCGGGTTTGCGAGGTGAAGTGCTGTAAGGCAAGTTGCAAGAGGGCGAATGAAGAGTTTTGTCAGCGAGACAAAATGGGGAGGCGTGCGCCGAACTTGGACGTCCGTGATGACGGCCTGCACGGTAATCAGGCAAGTTGATCGTCGATGCCAAGTATGTTCACCGTGGCAACAAGGTTGAGACCCGGGCGGCTGCGCACGTTTCGTCAAACGAGGAGCCCCGGGATACTCAGGCAGATTCGATCACACGCATTTCAATGTGCAGGCCGGCGGCCGTGGCCATGTTCACCAGCGCATCGAGTCCGAACAGGTTGATCTTGCCTCGCATCAGGTCGGAGACACGCGGCTGAGTCACCCCGAAGAGTTTGGCGGCTTGGGCCTGGCTCATTTCCGTGCGGGTGAGGTGGTTCTTGAGTGCCGTCATGAGGACGGAACGCAGCTTCATGTTTTCAGCTTCTTCCGGAGTGTCCTCGATGGCATCCCAGATGCTGGAAAATCGTTGCTTGCTCATTGCCCTAACTCCTTCAACAAATCGCGGTAACGCTTTGCGGCCAGGTCCAGATCTGTCTTGCTGGTCTTCTCTGTCTTCTTCTGGAAGCAGTGAAGTACATAGACGGCATCGGCGAACTTGGCAACATAAATGACACGGAACGCGCCGGAGGCGTCCCGGATCCGAATCTCCTTCACGCCTTGGCCCACGGTGATCATGGGCTTCCAATCGTCCGGCTCTTGGCCGTTTTGTACTTGGTCCAGCTGATGACCAGCTTCCCGCCTTGCCTCAAGAGGAAAGGCTCGAAGGTCATCGAGGGCGCTGCCTCGGAACTCGACGGGTTTGAGATCGGACATGCGGCAATATATAATTTTTTATATATTCCCGCAACGGGGTCGCCTAATCATTGGTTCACCAAGAGGGTAATCCCGGAAATCGGCCGGGCCGCCGGAAAATCACCCGGATGAAGCTTTCTTCAAAGCTCTCCCCACACCGCATTCAAGGCGGCCAGTGCCGCCAGCCCGGCGGTCTCGGTGCGCAGTACCCGGCTGCCCATGGACAGCATCAGCGCGCCCTGGGCGCAGGCCAGGTCTTCTTCTTCCTCGCTGAAGCCGCCTTCAGGGCCGACCATGACGGTCACGGCCTGCGGCGGATGGTGGCGCGCCCAGCCTGACAGCGGCTCGGTCCCGCGCGGGGAAAGCAGGATGCGGCGATGCAGGTCGCTCTGGGCAATCCAGCGCTTGAAGTCGGTGACTTCACCCAGGTGCGGCAGGCGATTGCGGCCGCATTGCTCGGCGGCAGCATGGATGATGCCTTGCCAGTGCGCCTGCTTCTTCTCGGCCCGGTCACCCGAGAGCCGCACCACGCAACGCTGCGCGGCCAGCGGCTGGAGGGCGGTGGCGCCCAGCTCCACGGCTTTCTCGACGATCCAGTCCATCTTCGAACCTTCAGGCAGGGCCTGGGCCAGGGTCAGCGCATAGGGCAGTTCGGCCTCGCGGGGTGAAAAAGTCTTCACTTCGGCGTGGGCGCGCTTCTTTTCGAGGGTGCTCAGGCTGGCGGTGTATTCGCCGCCTTCGCCATTGAACAGGGTCACGGTATCGCCCGGTTGCAGGCGCAGCACCTGGATGTGATGGGCAATCTGCTCGGGCAGGACCAGGGCGGAGCCGATGCCGAGGGGGTGCGGGAAGTAAAAGCGGGGCATGGGGCAGGGTCCTGGAGGAAGAAGATCAAAAAGACATGAAAAATGTTGTCAGTCCGGTCAGGGGCTGGTCCCGAATTTTAATCCCCCCGGCGCACTCTGGTAAAATACGGGCCCGCGCCGTTACCCGGGCTTCCGGGCCGGCGCATTGGCTTGAACATCCGATTTGTGCGCCTGCGGCGCCCCCCAGCACAGCAAACTCTGACCTCGACATGATTTCCACTCTCCCCACCGACAAGATGGCCAACGCGATCCGCGCGCTGGCGATGGACGCAGTACAAAAAGCCAATTCCGGACACCCGGGCATGCCGATGGGGATGGCCGAGATCGCAGTGGCCCTGTGGGCCAAGCACTATCGCCACAATCCGTCCAACCCGCACTGGGCCAACCGCGACCGCTTCGTGCTCTCCAACGGCCATGGCTCGATGCTGCAGTACGCACTGCTGCACCTGACCGGCTACGACCTGTCGATGGACGACATCAAGTCCTTCCGCCAACTGCATTCCAAGACCGCCGGCCACCCGGAAGTGCACATCACCCCGGGCGTGGAAACCACCACCGGTCCGCTGGGCCAGGGCATCACCAATGCGGTGGGCATGGCGCTGGCTGAAAAGCTGCTGGCCGCCGAATTCAACAAGCCCGGCCTGGCCGTGGTCGATCATTACACCTACGCCTTCGTCGGCGACGGTTGCCTGATGGAAGGCATCTCGCATGAAGCCTGCTCGCTGGCGGGTGTGCTGAACCTGTCCAAGCTGATCGTGCTGTATGACGACAACGGCATCTCGATTGACGGCCACGTCGAAGGCTGGTTCAAGGACGACACCCCGAAGCGCTTCGAAGCCTACGGCTGGAACGTCATCCCGGCCGTGGACGGCCACAACGTCGAGGCCGTCAGCGCCGCTATCCACCAGGCCAAGCTGGCCGACAAGCCGACCCTGATCTGCTGCCGTACCGTCATCGGCAAGGGTTCGCCCAACCTGGCCGGTACCGACAAGGTCCACGGCGCCGCCTTGGGCGACAAGGAAATCGCCGCCGTGCGCGAAGCGCTGGGCTGGACTTCCGCTCCGTTTGAAATCCCGGCCGATGTCTATTCCGCCTGGGATGCCAAGGCCACCGGTGCCGACTTCGAAGCCAACTGGAAACAGACCTTCGACAGCTACGCCGCCCAATACCCGACCGAAGCCGCTGAACTGCTGCGTCGCCTCAAGGGCGAGCTGCCGGCCGCGTTCGAATCGACCGTGACCGCCTACATCAATTCCACGCTGGAAAAGAAGGAAACCATCGCCACCCGCAAGGCCAGCCAGAACGCCATCCAGGCTTACGCGCAGGCGCTGCCGGAATTCCTGGGCGGCTCGGCCGACCTGACCGGCTCGAACCTGACCAACTGGAAGGAATCGGTGGCCGTACGCGCCGACCAGCGCGGCAACCACATCAACTACGGTGTGCGTGAATTCGGCATGAGTGCCATCATGAACGGCATCGCCCTGCATGGCGGCTACCTGCCCTTCGGCGCGACCTTCCTGACCTTCTCCGACTACAGCCGCAATGCCCTGCGCATGGCGGCGCTGATGAAGACCCGCGCGCTGTTCGTGTTCACCCACGACTCCATCGGCCTGGGCGAAGACGGCCCCACCCACCAGTCGGTGGAACACGTCTCCAGCCTGCGCCTGATCCCCAACCTGGACAACTGGCGTCCGTGCGACACCACTGAAACCGCCGTGGCCTGGGCTGAAGCGATCAAGCGTCACGATGGTCCGAGCACCCTGATCTTCTCGCGCCAGAACCTGCCCTTCCAGGAGCGCACCGACGCCCAGGTCAGGGACATCGCCCGTGGCGGCTACGTGCTGCGCGATGCACCCAATGCCAAGGTGATCCTGATGGCCACCGGTTCCGAAATCGAACTGGCCACCAAGGCCGCCGACGCCCTGACCGCTGAAGGCATCGCCGTGCGCGTGGTGTCGATGCCCTCGACCGACGTGTTCGACCGCCAGGATGCGGCCTACAAGGCCTCCGTGCTGACCCGCGGCGTGCCGCGCGTGGCCATCGAAGCCGGCGTGACCGCCTCCTGGCACAAGTACGTGGGCCTGGAAGGCGCCGTGGTCGGAATCGACACCTTCGGCGAATCGGCCCCGGCTGGCGTGCTGTTCAAGCACTTCGGCTTCACCGTCGAGAACGTGGTGGCCAAGGCCAAGGCAGTGCTGGCTTGAGCAGTCTGGTGCCCATGACTGAAGAAGTCCTGTTCCGCCGCGCCAGGAAGGGCGATGCGGCGTCGATTGCCGGCGTGCGCATCGACGCCTGGCGCGCCGCCTATCGCGGTCTGGTGCCCGATAGCTACCTCGATCACCTCAAGCCCGAGGAAAGCGTCAAGCTGTGGGAGCAGGTGCTGGAAGCGTCCTCGGACGCCGCCTGCACCTTCGTGGCCGAAAGCGGGGGCGAGATCATCGGCTTCGCTTCCGGCATGACCCTGGCCGAATCGCGCTTCGGCTGCGATGCCGAGCTGACCGCCATCTGCGTGCTGCCCGATGAGCAGCGCAAGGGATTGGGCAAGCGGCTGCTGGCCAATGTGGCGGCCACCCTCATCGGTGCCGGTGCGACCGGCCTGATGGCCTGGGTGCTGAGCAAGAACGAAGGCGCCGGGGAATTTTTCGAGTCGCTCGGGGCCGAAAGGCTTTATGAACAAACGTTCACCTGGGATGATGGCAGTGAACTCGACGAGATCGGTTTCGTCTGGCGCAAGCTTCACTCCTGAGCGGGTGAGGGCGCCACGAGATTGACCGGCAGGATCAGCAGGGCAAAGAGGGACGGCAAGAACAACTGAACAAAAAGGCCGGAAAAGAAGGATCCATGTCTGATCGGCGGCTCCGAACAGGGGCAAGCTGATGGCCTGGTCGCTTTCCCGACTACCGGTTTGCATTGATTTTTACTACTTGAGGAGAAGAGCATGGCAATTCGCGTAGCAATCAACGGTTATGGCCGCATCGGCCGCAATATCCTGCGCGCTCACTACGAAGGCGGCAAGAAGCACGACATCGAGATCGTCGCCATCAACGACCTGGGCGACCCGAAGACCAATGCCCACCTGACCCAGTACGACACCGCCCACGGCAAGTTCCCCGGTACCGTGACCGTGGATGGCGATTCCATCGTCGTCAACGGCGACCGCATCAAGGTGCTGGCCCAGCGCAACCCGGCCGAGCTGCCCTGGGGCGAGCTGGGTGTGGACGTGGTGCTGGAATGCACCGGCTTCTTCACCACCAAGGAAAAGGCCAGCGCCCACATCAAGGGCGGTGCCAAGAAGGTGATCATCTCCGCTCCGGGCGGCAAGGACGTCGATGCGACCGTCGTCTTCGGCGTGAACCACGGCGTGCTCAAGGCTTCCGACACCGTCATCTCCAACGCCTCTTGCACCACCAACTGCCTGGCCCCGCTGGTGCAGCCGCTGCATGACAAGATCGGCCTGGAAAACGGCCTGATGACCACCGTCCACGCCTACACCAATGATCAGGTGCTGACCGACGTCTATCACGAAGACCTGCGCCGCGCCCGTTCGGCCACCCAGTCCATGATCCCGACCAAGACCGGCGCTGCCGCCGCCGTCGGCCTGGTGCTGCCGGAACTGAACGGCAAGCTGGACGGCTACGCCATCCGCGTGCCGACGATCAACGTGTCCATCGTCGACCTGTCCTTCGTGGCTTCGCGCGACACCACCGTGGATGAAGTCAATGCCATCCTGAAGGCCGCTTCCGAAAACGGTCCCCTGAAGGGCATCCTGACCTACAACACCGACCCGCTGGTCTCGGTGGACTTCAACCACAACCCGGCATCGTCCAACTTCGACGCTACCCTGACCAAGGTCTCCGGTCGTCTGGTGAAGGTGTCGTCCTGGTACGACAACGAGTGGGGCTTCTCCAACCGCATGCTCGACACCACCGTCGCCCTGGCCAACGCCAAGTAAGACGCGTGTTCTGACGCACCGGCCGGGGTTCCCCGGCCGGGAGCGTCAATTTCAGGGCTGTTTCGGCTTCTTTTCCTCGTATGCAAGCTTGCTTGCCAAGGTGAAAATAGTCGAACCAGCCTGCAAAAGGAGTGAAAGGCTGTTGCAGGCACCGCTTGCAATGGCCTTTTTTCCATTTGCGCATTGCCTGTCCACAACAAGAGCAACCGACCCAATGAGGGAACGCATGTCAGCAAGCTCATCCCAGGCCCGCCGCCTGTTGGCCAACCTGGCCCTGATTTCCGCCGTCAGCTTCTCGCTGTCCGCGTGCGACTACATCAGCAGCTTTTCCAAGCCCAAGCAGACCCCGGAAGAAGCCAAGGCCGAAGGCATCGCCCTGGGCGCCGGCTGCCGCCAGGCCGGCCAGAGCCTGGAAGACTGCTATCAGCGCAATCCCGACGCCCTGAAGGCCGGCATCTTCACCGGCTGGAAGGACATGCACGAATACATGGCCGCCAAGGGCATCCAGACCGTGACTCCGCCCGCGCCTGCGGCAGATGCCGCCAAGGACGATGCCAAGTCCAAGGATGGCAAGGACGGCAAGGACAAGGACGCCAAGGACAGTGACCGCAGCCGCGCCCGTGAGCGCGACGCCAATCGCGACAACGCCCGTTCGCGCGACCGCGAAAGCTCCTCGTCCTCGCGCGACAGTGGCAGCGACCGCCGTGCCAGCCGCGAAGAGAAAACGCCGCCCAAATATTGATCTCGCATGAACACTGGCCCGGGACAGTTGCAGTCCTGCTTGCCAGCCGGTAACATCTGATGCCCCGCAGGCGCTTGCCGGCGGGGCATTTTTCCATCAGCCGGCAGGGGGAACCGCCGGCGACCCGGATGCCAGCCGCCTCTGCCCGCGCATCCGGCCAGAACAACAAGCACAACGACATGAACTCACATTCACAGCCCTTGCCTCCGGCCATGCCGGAGCACGTCCCGGAGACCGCCTTCGGCCTCTGGTTCCTGCGTACGCCGACCTGGACCCTGCACGTGCTGGAACGCGCCCTGCAGGACCTGGAACGCCTCATTCCCGAGCGGCGCAGCAGCTATGCAGTAGTCGCCGATGTTGGCTGCGGCTGGGGGCGCTCGCTCAAGAAGCTGCACCAGCGCTTTGCCCCGCAGCGCCTGATCGGCATGGACATCGATCCGAACATGATCGCCGCCGCACGCGCCGAGACCGAGGCCGAGGGCCTGCGCGCCGAGTTCATCCAGTGCTCCAGCTCGCGCATGCGGCTGGAAGACAATAGCGTGGACCTGCTGTTCTGCCACCAGACCTTCCATCACCTGATCGATCAGGAAGAGGCCATCCGCGAGTTCTACCGCGTCCTCAAGCCGGGCGGCATCCTGCTCTTTGCCGAGTCGACCAGGCGCTACATCCATTCGTGGATCATCCGCTTGTTGTTCCGCCATCCGATGGAGGTCCAGAAGACCGCCGGCGAGTACCTGGCCCTGGTGCGCAGCGCCGGCTTCGAGGTCGCGCCGGAGTCGATTTCCTATCCCTACCTGTGGTGGAGCCGGGAAGACCTGGGGATACTGGAACGCGTCTTCGGCATCAAGCCCAAGGCGGAGCGGGAAGAAACGCTGATCAACCTGGTGGCCGTCAAGCCCATGAATTAAAGGGTTTCACGCACGATCCAGTGCAGATGAAGGGAAATGAAAAAACGAGAGGCAACTCTCGTTTTTTTCTTCACCCCGCCGGAAAGCAGATCAGCCGAAGACCTGCTGCCACAGCCGGATCACGCAAGCCCGTTCATGTTCCACCCGGATCGCATCGATGTGGGCGCGTTCCGAACCCTGCAGGCGGATCTGGTGCTGCAGCTTGCGGAACAGGCGGTAGGCATTGGCTGCTTCCGCCGCCAGCAGCGCATCAATCAGCCCGAGCTGGCCGGCCAGCTTGAGCAGGGCGATGTTGCCGATGTCGCCGGTCAGCTGCGGATGGTCGCAGGCATGGCGCAGCACCAGGTATTGCACCATGAACTCGATGTCGATCATGCCGCCTTCATCGTGCTTCAGATCGAACATCATGCTGCGATTGGGATGGGCATCGCGCATGCGGCGGCGCATCGACAGCACTTCCTCTTCCAGTTTGTTCACATCGCGCGGCTGGCGCAGTACACGCTCACGCAGTGCCTCGAAACGCTCGCCGATGGCGGGATCGCCCGCACAGAAGCGCGCCCGGGTCAGGGCCTGATGCTCCCAGATCCATGCCGCATTGAGCTGGTATTTTTCGAAGGAGGAGACCGGCGACACCAGCAATCCGCTGGCGCCGTCTGGACGCAGCGCGATGTCGATGTCGAACAGGGTGCCGGCCGGGGTGTGGCTGGTCATCCAGGTGATGAAGCGCTGCGCCAGCTTGGCGTACAGGCCCGGGGCCTCCTGGTCCTCGTCGTCGTAGAGGAAGACCACGTCCAGGTCCGAGGCATAGCCCAGCTCCTTGCCGCCCAGCTTGCCGTAGGCGATCACGGCAAAGCGCGGTACCTCGACATGGCGCTGGGCGATGGTCTGCCAGATCGCTTCGAGAGTGACCTGCACCAATACGTCGGCCAGGGCCGAAAGTTCATCGGCCAGCTTTTCCACCGACAGATCACCTTCCAGATCCTGTGCCAGCAGGCGGAACAGTTCGGCGTGATGCAGCTCGCGCAGGATGTCGAGCTGGCGTTCAGTGTCGCCCTCGGCCGTGGCCAACTGGCGACGGCAGGTGTCGGCGAAGGCATTCCAGTCGGAGGCGGCCTTGAGGTTGCGGTCGTCCAGCAATTCGTCCAGCAGCAGCGGGTGGCGCGTCAGGTAGGTGGCGGCCCAGCCGCTGGCACCGATCATGCGTACCAGGCGCTGCAGGGCATAGGGATATTCGGTGAGCAGCGCCAGATAGGCCGCACGACGGGCGATCGCTTCGAGGAAGTCGAGCAGCCGGCCCAGCGCCGGCAACTGGTCGTAATGCAGCGCGGCCAGCAGCGGAAGGCAATTGTTGATGACGGTATTGAGCCGGTTGCGGCTGGCCTCGGGCAGGCTTTGCATTCGCGGCGACTGCCAGGTCAGGTGCAGGCGGCGCGCGCCGTTCTCGATGTCCTCCTCGGGGAAGCCGACCAGGCGCAGGGCGTCGGTGAGGCCTTCGAGATTGTCGTTCTCGCTCACCGCCACCGTGGGGCCATCGCTTTCGCCTTCGGATTGCTTGTCGGCGAAGATGGCATCGAACTGCGCGGCCACGATGGCACGCTGGTGTTCCAGCGCCTGCAGCAGTGCGGCGCTGTCGGCGTAGCCCATCATGTTGGCCACCAGCAGCAGGTCGTCGGGATTGACGGGGAGGGTGTGGGTCTGTGCATCTTCCAGGTACTGCAGACGATGCTCCAGGTCGCGCAGGAAGGTGTAGGCGTCCAGCAGTTGCTCCACCACGTCAGGGGCCAGCAGTTCCTTGGCCGCCAGGGTGCGCAGGGTGGTGCGGGTGGAGCGGTCGCGCAGTTCGGCATCGCGTCCGCCACGGATCAGCTGGAACACCTGGCTGGTGAATTCGATTTCGCGGATGCCGCCCCGGCCCAGCTTGACGTTGTTGCTGCGGTCGGGGTGCAGGGCTTCCTGGCGCTTGACCTCGGCGCGGATCTGGCCGTGCATGGAGCGCAGCGCATCGATGGAACCGAAGTCCAGGTAGCGGCGGAAAATGAACGGCCGGCTGATTGCTTCCAGAGTGGCGATGTCTTCCTCGGTTCCGGTCAGCGCCCGCGCCTTGGTCCAGGCGTAGCGCTCCCATTCGCGGCCCTGGCGCACCAGATATTCCTCGACCATGTTGAAGCTGGCCACCAGCGGCCCGGAATTGCCGTTGGGACGCAGCGCCATGTCGACGCGGAAGGTGAAGCCATCTTCAGTGATTTCAGCCAGTGCACCGATCAGCTTCTTGCCCAGGCGCACGAAGAATTCATGGTTGGAGAGCGATTTCTGGCCGGGCCCGGCTTGCGTATCGCCATCTTCCGGATAGACGAAGATGAGGTCGATATCGGAAGAAACGTTCAGTTCGCCCCCGCCCAGCTTGCCCATGCCCAGCACGATCATTTCCTGCGGGCGTCCTGATTCTTCACCCAACGGGGTGCCATGGAGGGCGATCTGCTCCTGCATCAGGGCTGCCAGATGGGTCTGCACGGCGAAATCGGCAAAACCGGTCATGGTGGCCACCACTTCGGCCAGGTCGGCGCGGCCATCCAGGTCACGGGTGATGAGGCTGCAGATGATCAGGTTGCGCAGACGCCGCATGGCGGCCGGCAGGCTCAGGCCGGTTTCCAGGTCGCGCGCCAGGCGCTGCTGCATGGCCTCGCGGTCCATGGGCTGGCGGGCGGCCTCCGCCACCAGGGCCGGGCGGGCCGGATCTGCCTGGGTCCAGCGGGTGTAGTAGCGGGAGGTGGAGGCGTCGACCAGGGAAGGATGATGAACAGGCATAAGAGACCGCAAAGCTCCACGACAAGGTGTAAAAGGAAGAAAACCGGTGCTCCCCCGGCTTCAGGCCCGTCCCGCCGATGCCGACAATGCAGGCAAGGCGGAGGCCGGGGCAGGTTCCCCGGCATGCCAGCTGACTGCGGACTGACGATGGACGTAAAAAGGAGCGAATCCGGCGATTCTAGCCTTCCTTTTTAAACTTATCGCCGTTTTTGCCCCTCATAGCCCCTTTGCCAAGATGGCATGGGCTGGTTTTCCATGCGATCATGCTGCCTGCCCGATTCCATTTTTCTGCCGAGCCGCCTTGCAACCTGATGTCCCAAGAACAACATAACGCCGCACCGAAGCCTGGCCGTTGGGCGCTGTGCTGGCGATTTGCACGGGGCAGCTATCGGCGCCTGAACCGGGCTACCCACCATGTCCTGGGTTTCACCCTCAAGCTGCTGCTGGCCGCCTACTTTGTCTTTTGCGCGCTGTTTCTGGTGCTGCGCTATGCGGTGCTGCCCGAGGTGGGCCACTACAAGCCCCGCATTGAAGCCCTGATCTCGCACCAGCTCGGCCGTACGGTCAGCATCGAGACCATTGATGCTTCCTGGAGCGGATTGCGGCCCCAGCTCTCGCTGACCAATCTCACCGTCCACGACCAGCAGGGCGAAGCCGCCCTGAGCCTGCCGCGCGTATCGACCACGCTGTCCTGGAGCAGCGTCCTGGTGGCGTCGCTGCGTCTGGAAAACCTCAGTATCGAAGGGGCCGACCTGGCCATCCGCCGCGATGCGGCCGGCAAGCTGTATGTGGCGGGGATCCCGGTGCCGGCCGGGGGCGATGGCAGCAACCTGGACTGGCTGCTGTCGCAGCGCGAAATCGTGATCCGTCACAGCAAGCTGCGCTGGGATGACGAATTGCGCCAGGCACCCGAGCTGGTGCTGGAAGACGTCAACCTGGTGCTGCACAACCGCTGGCTGCGCCATCGGCTCTCGCTGCGCGCCATTCCGCCGCAGGACATGGCGGCTCCCCTGGATGTACGGGCCGATTTCAGCCATCCGGCCTTTGCGCGCAGTTCCGACATCGCGCGCTGGAAGGGCTTGCTCTATGCCGATCTGCGCAATACCGAGCTGTCGGTCTGGCGCGCCTGGTTCGATTATCCGATCGCCATCAACAGCGGCCGCGGCTCGGTGCGCGCCTGGCTGACGCTGGATCACGCCAAGGTCGCCAACTTCACCGCCGACCTCGGTCTCACCGATTTCAATGCCCGCCTGTCGCGCCAGCTGGAGCCGCTGTCCTTGAAACGCGTCAATGGACGCATCTCCGCCAGCGAAACCCTGGGGCCCAATGCTGAGGACGGCGTGCCGACCTTCGGTGCCAACGGCCATCAGGTGACCCTGACCGATTTTTCCATCGAGACCCCGGACGGCTTCGTGCTGCCGCCGACCTCGATTGCCGAGAGCTATGAACCGGCCACGCCCTTGAAGGCCGAGCGCACCAGCGTCAAGGCCACCTATCTGAACCTGCAGACGCTGTCGCAGCTGGCCACCCGCCTGCCGCTGGCGCCATCCCAGCGCAAGCTGCTGGACGACCTGGCCCCGCGCGGAGAGCTGCATGATTTCACCGTGCAGTGGCAGGGCACCTATCCTGAACTGAGTTCCTACCGCGTCAATGGCCGCTTCAAGGGACTGGGGCTGAAGGGCTTGCCAGCCCATGTCGAGCCGCGCAAGAACGCTGCCCAGCAAGCCCGCGCACAGTGGGCGGCCTTCCCCGGTTTCAGCAACCTGTCCGGCGAGATCGATGCCAGCGAGAAGGGTGGTTCGGTCAAGGTCGATGCGCAGCAACTGGCATTCGAGCTGCCGACTGATCTGTTCCGCGAATCCAGCCTGCCCTTTGACAGCCTCAAGCTGCAGGCGCGCTGGCAATACCTGAAGGACCAGACCCTGCAGGTGGATCTGGACCAGATGCAGTTCGCCCAGCCCGGCGTGGCCGGCAGCCTGAGCGGGCAGCACCTGCTGCCGCTGCAGGGCCGCTCGGCCGGCAGCGTCGACCTGCATGGCGAGCTGACCAGCTTCGATGTGAAGGCGATTCGCCGCTACCTGCCGCAACACATGAGCGAACCGCTGCATCGCTGGCTCACCGAGGGCTTGCTGGCCGGTAATCTGAAGGAGGTGCAGTTCAAGCTCAAGGGCGCGCTGGCCGATTTCCCTTTCCACACCACCAAGCCGGGCGAGCAGCCCAAGGGCGTATTCCAGCTGGCAGGCGAGTTCGAGGGGCTGAAGCTGAACTACACCCCGGGCCACGTTGGCCGGGATGGCAAGGAGCCCGAGTGGCCGCTGCTGGAGGAGGGCCGGGGGCGCATCAGCGTCGATCGCACGCGGCTGGAGATCAAGGCTGACAGCGCCCGTACCCTGGGCGCGCGGCTGGGACCGGTGACGGCGCGGGTGGCGGATGTCGATTCACATGATGCCGTGCTGGAAATCGATGGCGTTGCCAATGGCCCCATGCCGGCCTTCCTGCAATACGTCAACCAGAGCCCGGTAGCGCGCTGGACCGGCAACGTCATGGAACACAGCACCGCCACCGGCGAGGCGCGTCTGGACCTGAAGTTCCAGATGCCGCTGCACCATGCCATTGATACCCGCGCACAGGGGGCCTTCAACTTCGCCAACAATGACGTCGACCTGCTGCCGGAATTGCCGCCCATCTATCGCACCAGCGGCAAGGTCGAGTTCAACGAGCGCGGCTTCACGCTCAATGGCGTGCGCGGCCAGTTCCTGGGCGATAACCTGGCCATCAGCGGCGGCACCCAGAAGGATGGCAGCAGCCAGGTACGTCTGGACGGTGCCATCAACATCGAGAACCTGCGCAAGCAATACCCCGAGCCTTCGCTGCAGCGCCTGCTGGCACGCTTCTCGGGCGGCACCCGCTACAGCGCCACGGTGCTGGTGCGGCAGCATCAGCCGGAAGTCACGGTCGAGTCCAGCCTGGCCGGTCTCGGCGTGGACCTGCCGGTGCCCCTGCGCAAGGGCGTGCAGGACTCCCTGCCGATGCGCTTCGACCTGCTGCCGCTGGCCTCGTCCGATCCGCTGATCGAACGCGAGGAAATGCGTGTGTCGCTGGGCTCGAACGTGGCGTCGCGCTACGTGCGCGAGCGCGTCGCCGCCAAGGGCAATGAGTGGCGCGTCACCAGCGGCGGCATCGGCTGGGAACCGCCGGCACCGACTCCCGCC
>JGI1221J13441_10000269_pt1 | contig 24306 bp, 19 predicted proteins | sample LakVidmifraction_4_FD_13441 | JGI IMG/M metagenome (IMG submission 13441) | reverse complement strand
CATTGCAAAATCCACCAATCCGTCGGCGTTTGCCACAAGCGATTTGGCCGAACCGGGCGAAGGCATCCAAACTCCGGAAGTATTGATAACATCGTAAATGGTATCGGCAATGACAGGCGCAGTTTGAAAGTCTATTTTCCAAGCCTGTTCCTTTAAAAAAGAAATGCTACCGTCGTCTTCCGCTTCCGTTCCCAAAGTCTCTTTTGCTTTTTCCAAACTGGCAAAAACGGGAATATCCTCAATAACAATCCTATCCTTCAAAGATGGGGTTGTGAGTTCGAAAACAAGTTGGTAGGTTCCCGCTTCTTTCGGTTGAATGGATGGTGAGAAAATACCCGGTGATGAAGGTGCTTCGGCTATATTGCGAATTCCTTTATCGCCTTTAATTAAACTTACCCTTACCGAACCTTCCCGAACGGGCTGATGTTTGTCCAACACCGTAAAGTGGGCTGCAAACCGGCTTGGATTCCCAACAATTAATGCAGGGAACTCAACGAACAGTTCTGTTTTATCCGTCCAAATGGTATAATCCATCCGTGGAACTTCTTCGTCCAGGTGACTACCATCGGCATTATGCGCGTGTGCATCCTCTGCCTTATCATTGCAGGATATTGCCAAAAAGGCGAGCACTATAAGTATATATTTCATCTTTTATATCTATTTGTTTTTTAATGGTCGTGGTGTTCCGAACCATCATCGTGTTTGTGAGTTTCAGAATCATTTGAGTGATTATCGTCTGAATCGTGTTCGTGACCGTGTTCTTCTGTCTTTGTTTCCATAGCATCTTTTCCTACTTGAAATTCTTCCTGTTTTAGGGGCTCCTCCATATGACTTCCATCTGAGTTATGTTCGTGACCGTGGTCGTCTGTGGTTTCGGCTTTTTTGTCCCTACAAGAGCTTACCAGAAAAGTTGATGCGATTGCGATCGCAAATATTATTTTTGAAATTTTCATAATTTTTTATTTTAAAGTTTATAATTGATGCTTTAAAAGTTCTGCCTTTAACTGATAGAGTTCCTTTTCCATCTGGAGCATTTTATCCAGAGCATCCCGGTAAAACTGAAGCTCAACATAATAATCCATAAAAGAAAGTTCCCCCAGCTCAAAGGCTTTAAACAGTAAGGATTCGCTATCTAGCGATTTCATTGTTTTTTGATATTCTCGATACTTTTTGAGTAATAGCTGATACCGATTGTATTTTTCCTGAAAATCAGTATAAAGCGTTGTCGTAACGGCCTCTGTTTGCGATTGGCGGTATTTATAACCTGCTTTGGCGGCTTTAACCTTGTTCTTGCTGTTCCATAAGGGAATAGAAATACCTCCATAAAAGCCCGAAAAATTATCTCCGCTGATTCCTTGATGGTTATATCCCACGCTAAGGTCGGGCAGGACTTTGTTCCTCTCTAATTTTATCTTCTGAAGGGAAACTGATTCGTTGATGTTTAATTGTCGCAGTTCTGGGTCTTGCGTCATTTTGGCTTGCCAAAGCGTATTAAGGCTTTCGACTTCAATATCTTCGTGAAAACCGATAGTGCTCAAATCGATGGGTTCGCCACCGTTCAGTTTTTCTAAAAGAAGAAGGACATTCTGGATTTCCGTTTCAGTTTGCTCTACAACGAACTGTTCCTGAATCCAGGCAATTTTAGCCTTGTTCAAATCAAGGATACCAACCTGTTCTTTTTTATAGAGTTCCTGAATCTGGTCGTACACCTGTTTGCTCTGTTCGCGTCTTGTGCGTTGCAACTCCTTTTGCTTTTCCAGGGTCGTAACATTAACAAAAAGCTTATTGGCTTTTAACAGCAAATCCTGTCGTAGCTTGGCATAGCCACTTTCCAGTTCTTGCGCTCGCAAATCGTTCCATTTGCCCCTTGCCGCATACACACTAGGAAATTCAAAAGATTGTGAAATTTGGTACTCGGTATAATCTGCCCCGTTATTGTCGCCATAAGGCAGATAAAAGGCAGAAAACTGTGGATCGGGCAAGTTGTTCCCAGATTGTTTTCAAGTTGCCGACTCTCTATAAAAGCCCGATAGGCCTTAAGTTCGGCATTGTTTTGTGCTATGTTGCTGAGTAGTTCGCCCGTGGTACCAGTTTGGGCAAATCCAGCAACAACGCATAGGCATCCGCAGATTGCGGACACAATATTTTTATACATTGATTGTGATTTTAGGTTTAACCTGAATTGTAAAATGGAACTGAACCGGCTATTTGGTATAGCGGTTTTTGTTCCGTTCCGATTAACCTAAAGCTGGCGGTCCCCGTAAATCGAGGTAAGAAAGATAGGGGTTGAAATATTTATTGGGAGGATGATAAATAAGTGGCTTATCAATTTCTCTTTCATCCAATGAGAATAAATTTTGAACAGTAAACTGGTGGTCCAAAGAATCTTTGGCAATTTTGGTCTGCCGTTCAATTAAATTCCTTTCAAAAACAACAACCTCATTGGATGATGTGGAATGCACGTGCATATCCATAAACAAGTCGAAGAAGCCGAAAGGGGATTCTTCGTTTTCCTTGGAACCATCATCGTGATGATGTTCGCCGGAATGCGTAACATTGGAATGCGAATGGGAATCCTCGTGCTGATGATGCAAATGCGGAAAAGCCTGATGCAGCATCATTAAGCTAAACAAGCCTAAAAAGAAAAATGCCGATATTTTATTTGCTTTTTGCATCAATTGCAAATATAGTATTATTTCTTAGAGCGTAAAATTGTCGTAGAGTGGATGTGGCCAATGTTTTTTTTAATGAAGCGTTTTGCGAAATGCGGCGGCAATGGGCTGGATGGAATTGTGAAAAATAATAAAAATTCAAATTATTTAGCCAAAGAGGCAGAAATAGGACACTATACTTTTATTGCTGTACTACTTATTTTATCCTATTTAAAACTCATAATAATTTAGTATTGTCCGGTTAAAGAGTAAAGACCGCTTCGCTGCAAGAATAAAGAAAAAGGACTAAAACCAACCTACTGAATATCAGCGTTTTTTTAAGTGACAATTTTAAATTATGAAACTATTCGTTCATTTTCCTAAAGCAAGGTGTGTATAATGTAAAACATCCGAATTGTCTTTACTCACTAATATTCCAGCAAGTCAAAAAAACTTTACCGGACAACAGTAATTTTATTTCTTAATACGATAAGCCTTTAAATCCTCTTTAGACATAAGGTCTCCAGGAATTTAAACAAAATAAAGCCTTTTAAGGTAAACAAAATAAACTTGTACATTAAACGTTAATTACTATATTGCAAAGCCTAAAATTTCTACCAAAAAGAGATTATGAACATGAAAATAAACATTGCTTTTAAAGCCTTTTTAACCTTCGTTTTTGCCGTGGGACTAACCAGCTGTAATAATTCCCGGGACTACAAAAACAACTCCAGGGCTACCGGCTGGGACATTAATTCTGACGAAGGCGGATTTCAATACAACACAGATTACAAAGAACAGGAAGCCGGCCCGGGGTTGGTTTTTGTAGAAGGTGGAACCTTTACTATGGGCCAGGTGCAGGACGACGTTATGCACGATTGGAATAACACTCCCACCCAACAACACGTGCAGTCTTTCTACATGGACGAGACCGAGGTAACCAATATGATGTATATGGAATACCTGGACTGGTTGAAAAAGGTTTTTCCGCCAACTCAAGAAAATTTCCGCAAAATATATAACGGAGCCCTTCCAGACACCCTTGTTTGGAGAAACAGATTGGGATACAACGAGACTATGGTAAACAATTACCTAAGGCATCCCGCCTACGGAAATTACCCGGTAGTTGGTGTAAGTTGGATACAAGCCGTAGAATTCAGCAAATGGAGAACCGATAGGGTTAACGAATTGCGCCTGGAAGAAGAAGGTTACACTAAAGAAGGCGCCCGTTATACCGATGTGGAAGCAGGCAGCACTTTTAGCACCGAAACCTACCTTCACGCTCCAAGCAAAGTTTATGGTGGCAATACCGATGTTAGTCAAGGTGGACAGGAATCTCAAGACATGATTGACAATCAATCTACAGACCCCGATGGAAACGCGCTTGGAGGACAAACTTATGTTCAGCGTAAAGACGGCGTGCTATTACCAGAATACCGTTTACCTACCGAAGTAGAATGGGAATATGCCGCTCTTGCCCTTGTAGGAATAAGAGATTACAACGCTTACCGCGGAAGAAAAAAATATCCCTGGGATGGACAATACACCAGAAGTGGTGATGTAAAAGACCAGGGCGACCAATTAGCCAACTTTAAACAGGGAGCAGGAGATTATGGCGGAATCGCGGGATGGAGTGATGATGGAGCCGATATTACTGCGGAAGTAAAATCTTATAACCCCAACGATTTTGGACTTTACGATATGGCAGGAAACGTAGCCGAATGGGTAGCCGATGTTTACAGACCTATGATTGATGATGAATTTAACGATTTTAATTATTACCGAGGAAATGTTTACACTAAAAACGCCTTAAATGAAGATGGAACCGTTAAAGTTGTTGGCCTGGAAGATATAACTTTCGATACCTTGAGCACAGGAAGATTAGTAGCAAGATCGTTTCCGGGAGAAATAGCACAGGTCCCGGTTACCGAAGAAGACACCTATATGCGTACTAATTATACCGATAGTGACCAACGCAATTTTAGGGATGGCGACAAGCGTTCTTCCAGATATTATCAATCCTACCAGGAAACTGATGAATCTAAAAGAATGTATAATTCACCCACTTACAATGCCAAAAGAAATGATAGCACCGGCGTTGCACAACGCGGTTATGACCGTGAAGATAGAACCACGCTTATTAGTGACGAAGTTAGGGTTTACAAGGGTGGCTCCTGGAGAGACAGGGCGTACTGGCTGGACCCGGCTCAAAGAAGATATTTCCCACAGGGCATGGCTACAGACTATATTGGTTTTAGAAATGCAATGTCCCGTGTTGGTTCTAAATCTTTGGACGATAACAAAAAAGCCAGGAATTAAATAATAGATTCCAAAATATTTGAAAAAAGTCCTAATTAATTAGGGCTTTTTTTTTAGTTTTAAACTCACGGCAAAAGATTTACCGATTTTGAATAAATAAATTGGTCTAGAAAAATAAATAGATGAAAACAGCACTTATACATCAGCAATTTCTTTTAAGCACAGGAGTTTCTACTGACACGCGAAATATAAAACCCGGCAATATATATTTTGCCTTAAAAGGCATCAATTTCAACGGAAATAAATTCGCAGCGCAGGCCCTGGCAAAAGGAGCGATCTATGTTGTAGTAGATGAGAAACAAGCAGCTTTAAACAACAAACAATATATTGTTGTAAATAATTGCCTGGAACAACTTCAAAAACTCGCGAAATTCCATAGAGAATATTTAGGCATTCCGGTAATAGGTATTACCGGTAGTAACGGGAAGACCACCACAAAAGAACTTATTCAAAAAGTACTGAGTAAAAAATATACAGTTACCGCCACCCAGGGAAATTTAAACAATCATATTGGGGTACCGCTAAGCCTATTGAATATGGACGAAGAGACCGAAATAGGCCTTATAGAAATGGGAGCCAACCATCCTGGGGAAATTGAATTTTTGTCCGATTTAACCATGCCAGATTATGGATTTATCACAAACTTTGGAAAAGCACACCTGGAAGGTTTTGGTAGCCTGGAAGGGGTTATCCAGGCAAAAACCGAATTATACCGTCATTTAAAAGCGAACAAAAAATTAATTTTTCTGAACCTTGACGACAAAGTGCAACGTCTGGAAAGTAATTACAAACACACATTCACCTTTGGAAATTACAAAAACGCAAAAGTACAGATAGACTATCCTGAAACTGGGGGGGCTGCTGAGATTATTTTTAATCAGCACACCTTTAAAAGTCAGTTAAATGGTCTTTATAACGCTAAAAACATGGCAGCAGCGCTTTGCATAGGACTTTATTTTAAGGTTCCTTTTCAGGAAATACAAGAAGCCATTGCGGCTTATGAGCCTACCAATAACCGATCGCAGATAATTTTAAAAGACACCAACACCATTTATCTGGATGCCTACAATGCCAATCCCACGAGTATGATGGTTGCTTTGCAGCATTTTAATAAACTTAAAACCAATCAAAACAAAATCGCTGTTCTTGGAGATATGGGGGAACTTGGCGCAAGTTCGGAAACCGAACATCAGGTAATGGTTAATTTTCTCGAGAACCTGGACATTTCAGAAATTTATTTGGTGGGAGCTAATTTTAAAAAAACCACCACCAGCAAATCCAATATCATAAAATTTCCAAATACCGAAAGCCTAAAGAAACATTTGCGACTTGCAGATATTCAGAATTATAGCATTCTCATTAAAGGCTCAAGAAGCATGGCTTTAGAAAATATCCTTGAAGTATTTTAGTGTCAAGTCAAACTAAAACAAAAGGATCATCCAATGCATCTTTTTGCTCCATGCCGTCGTTAAAAAGTAATTCCGTAGCTATGGCAATGCAAAGATTTTTTGCCTAAGCCCGGCACCAAATCTACGATTACCTTATACGACATTTCAGTTTTTATTTGACACTAGCCTAAAATTTAATTTCTTTAATATTTATAAATCCATACGCCCTAATTTCTAAAAGGATTAGCAACAGGCTATCCCCGGAGATAATTTCTGCGACTTTTAGGTTATTCACATTTCCAGACAGGAACACCCCTTCAGCTGTTTCCAGTTCCCCTTCCAGCTTTTGATTTACTTTGGCCAGTTGTGAAGAAATTTGTGGTTTTAGATCAAATTTCATTTTATTCTTCAGCTTTTTATAAATCAGGTTATTGGCGAGTGCTTCCAGAGAATTATCGATTAACCAGCTTTTACTTTGCCCTTCTAACTCGTATTTTTTAACCTCAATAGTTTGCTCTGCTTCATCAAATCCCAAAGAGATATGAACCCATAGATTAACCTTTTTGTTTTTCAGAATAGTGGTTAAGGTTTTTAATTTCAGGTTAAGGGAAAGATCAAAATTTTCTTTTTTGCTCTTTTCCAGGGAAACGTCAAGGATTTCTGCATAATTTTTCACTTCTCCATGAGTGTCTTTCATCCCGATTTTTTCATTCTTCAATTTATCCCGGAGCAAATCTTCCAGTACCTGATAACTTATTTTTATAGGTAGGTTTAATTGAATATTATTGTCGTCTAATAGTCTATCCATCGGTAATTTTATTTAAATTTGATTCTAAAAATAAAGTTTTTGTAAGCATCAACTTAATTTATTTTTTTGATACACTACAAGAAAAATACTTTTTTATGAAAGTTTTAAAATTGAACTGGTTTAAAACTACCTGTTTCTCCAGAAAAATGGGGTAAGGATTATGAGTACCGTAAAGAGCTCTAACCTTCCTATAAGCATTAAAAAGGAAGACCACCATTTTCCTAAATCGGGTAGAATATCATAATTATTTACCGGCCCAAGCGCGCCAAAAGCGGGACCAACATTACCTAAAGAAGAGGCTGCACCCCCAATGGCCGAAGAAAAATCCAGCCCCAAACCTCCCAGAACTACAGCTCCAATTATAAAAGAAAGCATATAAAGAATAAAAAAGCCCAGGATATTAAAAGTAACGCTCTTTCTTACAGATTTCCCATTAAACCTTACCGGAAGAATAGCATTGGGATGTAGCGCCCGTTTAAATTCAATTCCGCTGTTTCTTATCATAATAATATGCCGCATCACTTTAACCCCTCCCGCGGTAGATCCTGCCGAGCCTCCCAGGAAAAACATTCCGAAGAAGAAAATGGTGAGAAAAGGGGTCCACATCGTGTAATCTGCACTTACAAAACCTGTAGTAGTTATTACCGCCAACACCTGGAAAAGTGCATGTCTAAAAGCACTTTCAGCCTCTCCCCAAACCATGGGGTGATCTATTTGGGACAGGCTCACATCTGCTTCAAAATAAATAAGTAAGGCGGCAACCACGGTAAATATTCCGATGAAAACAAAATACCATTTAAACTCATCGTCGTGAAGTACTTTTTGAACTTTTCCTTTAAAACTGTAATAACTCAATACGAAGTTAGTTCCCGCTAAAAACATAAAAAGCATAATAATATACTGAATAATAGGCCGATCGTTCCAATAGGCCACACTTATATTCTTGGTAGAAAAGCCTCCGGTAGATAAGGTGCTCAAGGAATGATTAATCGCATCGAAAAAACTCATTCCTGCAACTTTCAACAAAATAGTTTCAGCCACAGTATAGCTCACATAAATAAGCCACAGGCGCTTCGCAGTATCGGTAATTCTGGGTTTTAGCTTATCGGCGCTGGGGCCGGGTGCTTCCGCAGCAAATAACTGCATCCCGCCTATTCCCAAAAAAGGCAGGATGGCGATTGCGAGAACAATAATTCCCATTCCGCCTATCCAGTGCGTTAAACTTCGCCAAAATAAAATTCCTTTGGGAATAGATTCAATATCATTTAAAATTGAAGCCCCTGTTGTGGTGTAGCCAGACATGGTTTCAAAAAAGGCATTGGTAAAAGAAGGAATAGCTTCGCTAATTACATAAGGCAGGCTTCCACTTAAGGCCATAAAAATCCAGCCAAAAGTAACAATTATATACCCCTCTCGTTTTTTTACTTCCTTTCTATGTCCCCTCGTAGTAAACATAAAAAGCACTCCAAGAAACAAGGTTATAAATGCCGCTCCTAAGATATCTAAAGTTACACCATCTTCATAAAACCAGCTTACCAGCACGGCTGTAAGCATAAAACCACCGTTGCATAGCAGCAACAGGCCCATAACGTGCAGAATTATCTGATAGTTAAGTTTTGGCATTATAAAAAGAGTTTTTCGACCTTCTTAATAGATCTTGGTAAACAACATACCACAATGCGATCGCCCTGCGAAATAGTAAATTCCCCAAGCGCAATAATCCCTTTTCCATCCCTAATTATTCCGCCAATAATGGCCGATCTTGGGAAATTCAGATTTTTAATCTTCTTATTGCAAACCTGGGAATTTGGTTTCACTATGAATTCCAATATTTCGGCATTCATATTGTTTATCTTGGTCATGGCCACTACCTCACCCTTTCTTACATACCTAAAAATGTTGTTTGCGGCCAGCAGTTTTTTATTGATTAAAGTATCTATGCCTATAGAATGGCTCAACTGGTAATAATCCATATTCTCTACCAGGGAGATCGTTTTTTTTACGCTCTTAGATTTTGCTACCAGGCAAGACATAATATTCGTTTCAGAATTACCGGTAACAGCGATAAAGGCATCCATATCGTGCACATTTTCTTCTTCCAGCAGTTCTACATTCCTACCATCGCCGTGAATAATTAAAGCGTTTGGAAGTTCATCGGCTAGATCGTAAGCTTTCTCCTTATCGCTTTCAACCAACTTTACGTTGAAATTATTCTTACAAAGATCTATCGCGGTTTTTTTACCAATTTTACTCCCGCCCAAAATCATAATATTCTTTATAGCATGTTTGGTTTTTCCGGTAAGCTTATATAAATTTTCCACGCCACTCCTTAAGGTGATAAAGTTAACCTGATCGCCTTCTTTAAACTGCGTGTCCCCGCGCGGAATTAAAGTGTATTGTGTTCCATACCTTTGGATCGCAATAGGCACAAAATCTAAATCTGGAAAGATATTAGCTGCCTCTTGTATGGTTTTTCCTACAAAAAGGGCGTTCTTTGAAAGGCTAAGCCCTATCATAGTTAAGGTCCCATTTTCAAATTCGTAACTGTCATTAAAAGCAGACTGATTTAGCAGCAGTCCTATTTCCCTCGCGGCAAGTGCTTCGGGAGAAATAAGTTCATCTATCCCAAACCGGGTAAAGCCAATTTCCTCTTTATTTTCAAGGAATTCGGTATTAGAAATACGGGCAATTGTTCTTTTTGCCCCCAGTTGCTTTGCTAAAACACAAACGGTAATATTGGTAGCTTCGCTAGAAGTTACACTAATAAGCATATCTACATCCTTTACCTGAGACTCTTTTAAAATCGAAATGGAGGTAGCGTCCCCACGAATAGTCTGAATATCCAAATGGGTGTCAGCGTAAGCAAGCTTGTCCCTACTAGTATCAATCAAGGTGATATCCTGAGATTCAAAGGAAAGTAATTTGGCCAAATGAAAGCCCACTTCTCCTGCGCCGGCAACAATTATCTTCATATAACAGCTTGAAATTGAAAAAGAAACAAATGTAAGTTATTTTGCAGAAACCAAAAATGAAAGCTCCCCTTAACAAAATCTAAAAGTTTAAACCTCAATTATTTCATATCGTGTATCTTTGCCCCAAAATCATTTCTATGAGTAAGAAGGTAACTCCGTATCAGGAATCCAAACTTAACAAGAAAAAACAGGTTGAACAGATGTTCGACAAAATTTCTGGTAATTACGATGGACTCAATAGGGTAATTTCTATGGGTACCGATGTTAGTTGGAGAAAAAAGGTAATTGCCCTGGTTAAAGCTGAACAACCAAAAGCGGTGTTAGATATTGCAACAGGAACAGGAGACCTGGCCATACAAATGACGGAAATTAAAGCCGAAAAAATTGTGGGCTTAGATCTTTCGGAAGGCATGTTGCAAGTGGCAAGAAAGAAAATAGCGGCTAAAAATTTAACCGAAAAGGTAGAAATGATTCAGGGAGATTCTGAAGATTTGCCTTTTGAAAAAAATTCTTTCGATGCGATTACCGTTGCCTTTGGGGTGCGAAATTTTGAAAATTTAGAAAAAGGACTTTCAGAAATTCACAGGGTGTTGAAACCCGGCGGAATTTTTGTAGTTTTGGAAACTTCTGTCCCTACCAGATTTCCTTTTAAACAAGGATATAAATTATATTCGGGTTCCATTTTACCCTTAATTGGAAGGGTGTTTTCTAAAGATCGGGAAGCTTATTTATATTTAAGCAAAAGTGCCGCAGCATTTCCTTATGGGGACGCTTTCAACAATATTTTAAAGAAAACGGGGTTTATAAATGTAGAAGACAAACCACAAACTTTTGGGGTTGCCACTATTTATACTGCTTCAAAATAAAACTATGAAGAAACTTTTTGTCCTAAGCCTACTTTTTTGTGTTCAATTTAGTTACGCTCAATTATTTTCGGGAGATAAAATTGTCAATAACGAGAATTTTGATAAACAAAGAATTTCCTGGGGTTATTATCTAGGATTTAATACCTACGATTTTAAATTCGACTATGCTCCGGGCTTTAAAAACCAATATCAAGGCCAGGATCTAATTATAAGCAAAGCAATTGGTTTTAATGTGGGACTTTTAGGGAACCTAAGGTTAAACAATAACCTGGACCTTCGCCTGGAACCCGGGGTGAGTTTTAATACCCGAAATTTCAGGACTCCAGCAACAAACGAAATTAATGAAATTAACGCTACCTATGTCCATATTCCTTTACTCCTGAAATTTTCTGCAGATAGGAATAGCAACTTTAAGCCGTTTATTATAGGCGGATTATCTACTTCCATAAACCTCTCCAGTAACGAGGATAACCCAGATGAAAAATTTAGATTGAAAACCATCAATTACAATTACGAAATTGGTTTAGGCATAGACTTATATCTCTATTATTTTAAATTTTCCCCCTCTATAAGGGGAGTGTTCACTATCAATAATGAGTTAAAGGAACTCGGCGGAGCTGGTCTATCTAACGTAGAAGCCATGAGATCGCGGGCGGTATTTATTAATTTTACTTTTCAGTAAAAAGGAGGGAGCATTATTATTGAGACTTAATTAAGCACTAAAAATCAATAGTATTCGATAAAAGATAAAGATCGCTTCCCTGTAAAGACACGAGAACAAGGATTTGATTTTTACTGCTGATAAATAGTGAAATTCAAAATCTCATTTAGTGAGTAAAACCGGCTCTTTTAAATTCGCTTATTAGAATCGCCGAAGCTGTGGCTACATTAAGACTTTCGGTTTCCTGAGTTTCTCCAAACCTGGGGATGCTAATCTTCCTGGTAATTAAAGGTGTAATTTCTTCAGAAATCCCATTGGCTTCATTTCCCATTACCAAAATGCCTTGCTCTGGTAATTCTGAATTATACACATTTTCGCCATCCATAAAAGCACCAAAGACCGGCAAACGGGAAGTTTCCAGGTGTTTTGCAAGGCCGGTATAAAGCACATTTATTCTTGCCAAAGATCCCATGCTGGCTTGCACCACTTTGGGGTTAAAGCAATCTACCGTATCTTCAGAGCACACTAATCCTGGCAGCCCAAACCAATCGCAAAGCCTAATAATGGTTCCTAGATTCCCGGGATCCCGCACCCCATCTAACGCGAGATAAAACTGTGCCGATTCTATTTTTTTTACTTCAGGAATTTTAAAAACTGCCAATGCTTTTTGCGGAGTTTTTAAAAACGAGATCTTTTTGAGCTCTTCTTCATTTACCTGCTGAATCTTATTAGATACTACATTAAAAGTTTCCCTGGTGGTATAGAGATTTTGGACCACAAAATTGGCGGCTATAAATTCTCTTATGCTCTTCAAACCTTCAACGACAAACAAGCCCTGCCGCCGACGATATTTTTTTTGCGCAAGACTGGTTATTAACTTAATTTGGCTTTTACTAACCATACAAAAGATGTATTTTTGAATTCTTAAAAATGATTGTTTGAACCGGCATTTCACAAAAATATCATTAATTTTTTTAAGTCTGCTTTTTTTAGTTTCCTGTAATGCCGTTAAACGTGTACCTGGTAACGAACAATTGCTTACCGAGAATGAAATATTTCTTAACGGTGAGAAAATTAATGAAGCCAGAATCTACAATCAGCTAAACCAGGAACCCAACACCAGTTTATTGGGCGCTCCCTTAAGACTTTATTTTTACAATCTTGCTCGCCCAAATATCGATTCCATTTTAAGCAAAAAGTTCCTGGAAAATGATAGCAAAAGAAGAAAACTTAACAAATTGCTTTCCCATAAGCAGTTTGAGAAATTTCTTCATTCTAGAAAAACCTTAAACCAATGGATAAAAAAGGGTGGTGAAGCCCCGGTTATAATCCGAAAAAAAGACGCAGAAAAATCGGTTAACCGGCTAAATTCCTGGTATTGGAATAATGGCTGGTTTAATGTAGAAACAGACTACGAGGTAATTTCCTTAGAAAACAAGAAAAAAAGAGCGAAAGTAAAATATGAGGTGAAAACCGGAAAACCTTATTTCTTAGATTCCATCACTACTCAAATTTCTTCAGAAGTTATTGATTCTTTATATAAAGAACACGATGAAAATTCAGTAATAAAAGAAGGGGAACAGTATAGCACCTTAGACATTAATGAGGAAAGAGACCGGCTTACCTCTCTCTTTAGAAATAATGGAATTTATAATTTTGATCAGGAATACATCAGTTTTGAAGCAGACACGATTAATACCGATAAAAAGGTAAATACCAAGATAATTATAAAAAACAGGTTTGCTTCAGAACAGGACACGGCCAATAGGGTTCCATTTACAATTCATAAAATAAGTAAGGTAAACATATTTACAGATTATAAATATGCGAATAGAAATCAACCTCTTACCGACAGTATAACTACAGAAAAAGGCTATAATATTTATAGTTTTGAAGAATTGCAGTACAAGCCAGAAGCGATTACCGATGCCGTTTTTTTGAAACCCGGAAGTATTTACAGCGACCTTTCCCGCACCCGAACTTACAGCCGTCTTAATTCCTTACGGGTTTTTAAATATCCCAATATTCAATTTACCGCAGATCCTACCGATTCTACCCAAACCGATCTAATGGCAAATATTTTTTTAAGTCCGCAACCAAAATATTCCTTAGGTTTCGATTTTGATATTTCCCAAAGTAACATTCAAAAATTCGGTATTGGTTTTGGAGGTTCGCTTTTAATTAGAAATGTATTTAGTGGAGCCGAAAATTTTGAGATCTCCGGAAGGGGAAGTGTAGGTGCCGCTACAGATGCAGCCGCGAGCAAAAACACCAATAATTTTTTTGATATTTCTGAAATAGGAGCCAATTTAAAACTCACCTTCCCTAGAATATTTTTACCCTTCAATACCGAAAAATTAATCCCTAAATTCATGTCGCCCTTCACTTCCCTAAGTGTCGGCGTAAGTACCCAAACCAATATTGGCTTAGACAAGCGTAACCTATCCGGTATTTTAAACTACAGATGGACGCCCTCTAAACAGCTTTCAAACAGGTTGGATTTATTAAATATTCAATATGTAAGAAATCTAAATACAGACAATTACTTTAACGTTTATCGAAATTCCTATAACGAGTTAAATGAAATAGTACAATCGGGCAGCATTGTAACCCAAGCTTCTTATTTAAATGAAGAAGGTGTATTGAGCATCCCCGACGGAGCCGAAAATTTCATTAAAGATGTCACCGAAGAAAATGGAAGCACTACCGGACTTAACGAAGATCAAACCCAGTTGGTAAGCAATATTAAAGAACGGAAAAACAGATTAACCGAGAACAATCTTATTTTCGCTTCTAATTACACCTATTTATGGAACACCAAGACAAACCTTTATGATAGGGAATTCACCCGTTTTAGGTTTAAAATAGAAGCAGCGGGGAATATACTCCAGGCGGCATCGGCCATAGGCGGATTGGAAAAAAACAAAAATGGGAAGTATGAAGTGTTGGGCGTAAATTTTTCGCAATACATTAAAACCGAATTAGATTTTATTAAACACTGGGACCTGGGCCAAAAGAATATTTTCGCCTTTCGTGCTTTTGGAGGAATAGCCATTCCTTATGGCAACGCCAACAGTATTCCGTTTGTAAGAAGTTTTTTTGCCGGTGGCCCAAACGACAATCGCGCCTGGAGAGCTTACGATCTTGGCCCCGGTAGCAGCGGCGGAAGAAACGAATTTAACGAAGCTAACCTTAAACTCGCCCTAAACGCCGAATACCGATATAATCTTTTTGGCTCCCTTAACTCGGCGATTTTTATTGACGTGGGAAACATTTGGAATGTATGGGATATTGCAAAAGAAGAGGCAGCCACTTTCACTTCTTTTTCAGATCTAAAAGATATAGCAGTAGGCTCTGGTATGGGACTTAGATATGATTTTAACTTCTTTGTACTTCGGCTTGACGTAGGCTTTAAAACCTACGATCCTGCTCTTCCTGAAGGAAATAGATGGTTTAAGGATTACAACTTTAACCATGCCGTGTACAATGTAGGCATCAATTATCCTTTTTAAGCCAACATATTTTCTTATTTTTGTACTTCTAATTCAACTAAAAATTATGAGTCACAACATTAAACCAGGCGTAGCCACAGGAAAAGAAGTACAGGAAATATTCAAATATGCCAAAGAGAAAGGTTTTGCCCTTCCGGCAGTAAATGTAATAAGTTCCAGTAGCGCCAATGCGGTTATGGAAACTGCAGCAGAATTAAACGCTCCCGTTATTATTCAGTTTTCTAATGGAGGAGCCCAATTTAACGCAGGGAAAGGACTATCTAATAAAGATGAAAAAGCTGCTATTGCAGGCGGTGTAGCAGGCGCCAAGCACATTCACGAACTTGCAAAACACTATGGAGTAGCGGTTATTTTACATACCGACCACTGCGCTAAAAAATTACTTCCCTGGATAGATGGTTTACTCGATGCCAGCGAAAAACATTTTGAGCAATTTGGCAAGCCTCTTTATAGCTCGCATATGATAGATTTATCTGAAGAGCCTATTGAGGAGAACATGGAGATTTGCAAGAAGTACCTAAAACGTATGAGCAAAATGGGGATGACATTAGAAATTGAACTTGGAATCACTGGTGGTGAGGAAGATGGTGTTGACAATAGCGATGTAGATTCTTCAAAACTTTATACTCAGCCCGAAGAAGTTGCTTACGCTTACGAAGAGTTAAGCAAAGTGAGTGACCAATTTACTATTGCAGCCGCTTTTGGTAACGTACACGGGGTTTACAAACCAGGTAACGTGAAACTTACCCCAAAAATCCTGAAAAATTCGCAAGATTACATTACTAAAAATTATAATGTAGGAAAAAATCACATCGATTTTGTTTTCCACGGTGGAAGTGGTTCTACAGTAGAAGAAATAAAGGAAGGGATTGGATATGGTGTAATTAAAATGAATATCGATACCGATCTTCAATATGCATACCTGGAAGGCGTTCGCGATTATATGGGAGACAAGAAAGATTATCTTGCCCAACAAATAGGAAATCCTGAAGGAGACGGTGTGCCAAATAAAAAATATTACGATCCAAGAAAATGGTTACGTGAAGGAGAATTAACTTTTAAAACCAGACTTAAAAAGGCTTTTGAAGATCTTAACAACGTAAATACTTTATAAATTTAATTTTTTAAGGCAGCCGGAATTAAAATTCTGGCTGCTTTTGTTTTAATTAGCAAACTACCTCGGGATGATTCCACAAGGTATTGGTTGAAAAAATAAAAACATTTCGACACAAGTCCGTCTGAATGAATTCAATTCGGGCAGGCGTCGGAGCATTTCAAATCTCACTTAGTGAGTAAATAAAACGTTTCGGTTTATTTGTGCAAAAGAAATAAATTGAATCCTGAAACCTGAAAATAGATGGCTTGGTTTAAAAGAACACAAAAAGGAATTCAAACCCCCACAGAACAAAAGAAAGATGTTCCAAAAGGGCTTTGGTACAAATCGCCAACCGGTAAGATTGTAGATGCAGAACAACTGGAAAGTAATTTTTATGTGAGTCCGGAAGATGGATATCACGTTAGAATTGGCAGTAAGGAATATTTTAAAATTCTTTTTGATGATAATGAGTTCAAAGAACTGGATAAAAACATCACCTCTAAAGATCCTTTAGATTTTAAAGACACCAAAAAATACACCGACCGCTTAAAAGCCGCCCAGGAAAAAACTGAACTCAAAGATGCCGTGCGAACTGCCGTTGGGAAATCTAAGGGCAAAGAACTCGTGATAGCCTGTATGGATTTCAGCTTTATTGGAGGCTCTATGGGGTCTGTAGTAGGTGAAAAAATTGCACGTGCCGCAGATTACGCTTTAAAAAACCAGCTTCCTTTTATGATTATTTCTAAATCTGGAGGAGCAAGAATGCAGGAAGCCGCACTATCCCTCATGCAGTTGGCTAAAACTTCGGTAAGATTAGCACAATTGACTGAAGCCAGACTACCATACATTTCCCTGGCCACCGATCCTACCACCGGAGGGACAACAGCATCTTTTGCTATGTTGGGAGATATAAATATTTCTGAACCCGGCGCATTAATTGGTTTTGCCGGCCCACGGGTAGTAAAAGACACTACCGGGCAAGATCTTCCCAAAGATTTTCAAACATCCGAATTTCTTAAAGAACACGGTTTCTTAGATTTTATCACCAAAAGATCTGAATTAAAGAATAAAGTAAACCTTTACCTTGATCTTATTCAGAATCAACCGGTAAGAGCCTAAAACAAATTTCAAAAAGATAAACCTGCAGTAGGTAATTCTCAAGAAAGTAGTATCTTTGCCGCCTGATAGATAAACTGTCAATACATAAAAATCATTAAAATTAATATTGGAATGTATTTAGCAAAAGAGAAGAAAGAAGAAATTTTTGAAAAACATGGTAAGAGTAAAACCGACACCGGTTCTACCGAAGGACAAATCGCCCTTTTCACTTACCGAATAGCTCACCTTTCAGACCATCTAAAAACTAACCGTAAGGATTACAATTCCGAGCGTTCTTTGGTAATGCTGGTTGGTAAAAGAAGGAGTTTACTCGATTATTTAATGAAGAAAGATATTTTGAGATATCGTGCTATCGTTAAAGAATTAGGATTAAGAAAATAAATTTCGAAAGGAGGCTTTACGCCCCCTTTTTTTATATATTGGCAATTAGAAAACTACCTGGAAGCCCACCGAACGGTACGGGCAGGCCTAAGAAAGCATTTCAAATCTCACTTAGTGAGTCGCTAGAGTAGTTTTTCATTGGTCTGCACATTTATCTACAACAACACAACTCCCGGCCGTCCGGTATAGGCGGAGACCATTGTATAACAAAAAAGATCTGGTGAAGTTATTCAGATCAAACGAAGAATTCAAAAAATTATGATTCCAAAAACATTTAAAGAGGTTATCGATCTTGGAGATGGAAGAGAAATCTCTATCGAAACCGGAAAATTAGCAAAACAGGCTCACGGGTCGGTTGTTGTTCAAATGGGCGACGCGATGTTGCTCTGTACTGTAGTGTCTTCTTACAAAGAAAGCACTCTGAATTTCTTTCCATTAACTGTAGATTACCGGGAAAAATTTGCGGCCGCAGGTCGTTATCCGGGTGGTTTCTTTAAAAGGGAAGCAAGACCAAGTAATGGAGAAATCCTAACTATGAGATTAGTAGATCGTGTATTGCGTCCACTTTTCCCATCAGATTATAGAACTGAGACTCAGGTAATGATCCAGTTAATGTCTCATGACGAAGAGGTGATGCCAGATGCTTTGGCAGGATTGGCAGCATCGGCAGCCATTCAACTCTCCGATATTCCTTTTGAAACCGCTATTTCTGAAGCCCGTGTAGCTAGAATTAATGGCGAATTCATAATCAACCCAAGCAGGACTCAATTGGAAGAATCAGATATCGATATGATTATTGGTGCTTCTGAAGATTCTGTGATGATGGTAGAAGGCGAGATGAAAGAAATTTCAGAAGAAGAAATGGCAGAAGCCATAAAATTCGCCCACGAAGCCATAAAAAAACAAATTGCGGCGCAATTGCGTTTAGCCGAAGCTTTTGGCAAAAAACCGGTAAGGGAATACCCTGCAGCCAATCAAGACGAAGCTATCGAAACAAAAGTGCACGACGCAGCTTACCATAAAATTTACGAAGTCGCTAAAGGCGGACATGGTAAAAAAGAGCGCAGTGATGCTTTTGACCAAATTAAAGATGACGTTTTAGCTTTATTTTCTGAAGAAGAATTGGAAGAAAACGAAAAACTCATTAAAAAATACTTCAGCAAAACAGAGAAAGAAGCGGTAAGAGAACTTACTCTTGCTGAAGGACTACGATTAGACGGTAGAAAAACCGACGAAATTAGACCAATTTGGTGTGAAGTAGATTATCTACCTTCAGTTCACGGTTCTGCTATCTTCACTCGTGGAGAGACTCAGGCCCTGGCTACGGTAACTTTGGGAACTTCCAGAGAATCCAGCACCATAGATATGCCAACCCACCAGGGAGAAGAAACCTTCTACCTGCATTATAACTTTCCGCCATTTTGTACTGGAGAAGCTTACCCAATAAGAGGTACTTCCAGAAGGGAAATTGGACATGGAAATCTTGCACAACGCGCTTTAAAAGGAATGATTCCAGAAAACAACCCTTATACGGTAAGAATTGTTTCTGAAGTTTTAGAATCTAATGGTTCTTCTTCTATGGCTACTGTTTGCGCGGGAACTATGGCTATGATGGACGCCGGAATAAAAATGCACAAACCAGTTTCTGGTATCGCTATGGGATTAATTTCCGATGGGGAGCGCCACGCTGTACTTTCAGATATCTTAGGGGATGAAGATCATCTTGGGGATATGGACTTTAAAGTAACTGGAACGGCCGATGGGATTACCGCCTGCCAAATGGATATTAAAGTAAAAGGACTTCCTTACGAAATTTTAGTAAAAGCACTAAAACAAGCTCGTGACGGTAGATTACATATTCTTGATAAGCTTACCGAAACTATTGCTGCGCCTAACGAAAATGTGAAGGCCCACGCTCCTAAAATTATCACCAAAAGAATTCCTAATGAATTTATTGGTGCCTTAATTGGCCCAGGAGGAAAAGTGATACAAGAACTTCAAAAAACAACAGGATGCGAGATCGTAATCAACGAAGATCCTGAAACCGAAGAGGGAATTGTTGAAATTCTTGGAACCAGTCCAGATGGTATTGATCAAGTACTCGCCAAGATAGATTCAATCACCTTTAAACCAGAAAAAGGAAGCGTTTACGAAGTTAAAGTAATTAAAGTCTTAGATTTTGGGGTGGTAGTAGAATATCTTGACGCCCCAGGAAATGAAGTCTTGCTTCATATTTCTGAACTTGCCTGGGAACGCACAGATAACGTAACCGATATTTTAAATATGGGAGATGTTTTAGATGTGAAATATTTTGGAGTAGATCCAAAAACCCGTAAGGAAAAAGTTTCAAGAAAAGCTTTACTTGATAAACCGGAAGGTTACCAGCCTCGCCCACCAAGAGATAGCAATCGCGACAACCGTGGTGGTTCTCGTGATAACCGTGGCCGTGATGACCGCAAAGGAAGAGACAACAGAGATCGTAAGGATAACGATTAATTAATGTCCATCTAGAAAGTCCGATAACTGCATTACGCTCGTTTTGAAAACAGTCATTTACTTTAGTAAACTCCTTGATTTTCAAAACTTCGCAAGCCTTATTCTCAGACTTTCTAGCTCAGACATTGTATAGACAGATATTAATTTATCATTTGGATAAGGCTGTTTGAAAATTCTTTCCCGTCAAGCTGAACTTGATTCAGCTTCTAGCTTGTTTTAATATTACGATGTTAGATCCCAGAATAAATTTTGGAGTAAGCTCTGAAATTCCCGGCGCTTCGGGACAGGATGACGAATAAGGTAAGATTTTTCAAACAGTCTTTTTTATGCCCTTATTTGAGATTTTTGCGTTAGGATTTGCAGTTGGAAAGCCCACAGCGATCAGGATTTTGGAAAACCCAGACTTGCGAGAAAAAGTTAACCCATAAACATAGGCTTAAAAAAATAATTAAGATTTCTTGTAACATTTCGACTACTCTTTACGTATAACTTAATACAAGAGCTATTCATAATTTAATCCAAGGAGACGATAGATGAGACAACTTAAAATTACGAAGCAGGTAACGAACCGTGAAACTGCTTCGCTGGATAAGTATTTGCAAGAAATTGGAAAAGTTGACCTAATTACTGCCGATGAAGAGGTAGAATTGGCNCAACGAATTAAAGCGGGNGATGANCGCGCNTTGGAAAAACTAACCAAAGCTAATTTACGTTTTGTAGTGTCGGTAGCAAAACAATATCAAAATCAGGGGTTAACCCTACCCGATCTTATTAACGAAGGAAATTTAGGTTTAATTAAAGCTGCGAAACGTTTTGACGAAACCCGTGGTTTTAAATTTATATCCTATGCGGTTTGGTGGATTCGCCAGTCTATTCTTCAAGCACTGGCCGAACAATCGCGTATTGTTCGTTTACCGCTCAATAAAATTGGGTCTATTAATAAGATTAATAAAACCTTCGCTTTCTTAGAACAATCTCACGAGCGCCCACCAAGCGCCGAAGAAATTGCGAAAGAACTGGACATGACGATCAATGACGTTAAGGAATCTATGAAGAATTCTGGGCGTCACGTATCTATGGACGCTCCTTTGGTTGAAGGGGAAGATTCCAATCTTTACGATGTTTTGCGATCTGGAGAATCCCCAAATCCAGATAAAGAACTTTTACATGAGTCTTTAAGAACTGAAATTGAGCGCGCGCTGGAAACCTTAACTCCGCGTGAGGCCGATGTTATTCGATTATACTTTGGGCTGGGAGATCAACACCCAATGACCCTGGAGGAGATTGGAGAAACCTTCGATCTTACCCGCGAGCGTGTAAGACAAATTAAAGAAAAAGCTATTAGAAGGCTAAAACATACTTCCAGAAGTAAAATCCTGAAAACTTATTTAGGATAGGATATTTAAGATGACAACAGTCCCGATAACTATCGGGATAACTGTTCGTTTTTTGATTGATGAATGACCCCGGCGTGATGAACCGGGGTTTTTTCATGCATTAAAACGAATTGTTAGTTTTTTAAAAGCAATTTTACAATCATAATTTGTTTCGAGCTCAAACTGACGCGGGTTGGTTTAAAAAAGCTCTTCGACAAGCTACACTGACGTAGTGTTTTCATCCGTAATACAGCCCCACCCAGAGCTGCGCTCTCCGTCAATAAACTCAGTACAGGCCCGTCGATGTGTGCTTGGTTTGTAGGTGTTTGTTCTTTCAAAGTGTGTTGAATAGAAGTTACAGGGTTGGTAGTTTTATTTCAGAAGATAATCAGGATTGAGAATAGGTTTCCGACAAGCTATCATTGACGGGTTTTATAAGTGATTGATTTCCTGAAAATTAAAATCATTAAATAGTCCCGGTAATGGTAACATATTGAAAATAAAAAAAGGTCACGAATACACCAATAATCAAAAATTATTCGTGTATTCGTGTATTCGTGTCAAAAATTATTTTACGTTTTAAACCTGAATCATACGTCAATATTACCGTTTTTTAAAATTTTAAATGGGGTCTCTGACTGACGTGGTGCCTATGCACTCTTTAAAATTTTGTTAATCAACTAACTCTCCATCATATTTTTTAAAATTCTGCGTATTTTCTAAATTCATCAAAAGCATTTAAAAAAAATTAATTGTGTTGCTTCCAAAACTTTGGATTTGGAATTCTTACTAAAACCCTTCCTTTTATGGCCACAAAATACGATGTTATTATTATAGGAAGTGGCTCCAATGGTTTAGCCGCTGCCATTCATTTGCAAAAACAAGGATTAAAAACGCTTGTTTTAGAACAAAGCGCTACTCCCGGGGGAGCTACTAAAACAGAAGAAGTTACACTTCCCGGCTTTAAGCATGATTTAGGCTCAGCCATCTTGCCCATGGCTTATGCCTCTCCTTTTTTTCGCGAATTACCATTAAAAGATCACGGTTTAGAATGGATTTTTCCAGAAATCCCTTTTGCTCATCCTTTTCAAGATGGTTCGGCTTATGCCTGCTACCAGAATCTTGAAAAAACCGCGGCTCAATTTAAAGAAGACGGAGATTCTTATAAAAACCTTCTTGACCCCATCATATCCAATTGGTCGCAACTAGAAAATAGTTTATTGGGGCCACTTAAATGGCCGCAACATCCAATTAAATTATTCAAGTTCGGATTAAAAGCTTTTTCTCCAGCAAAACGGTTGGCAAATACATATTTCAAAGAAGAAAAAACAAAAATATTTTTTTATGGTTCGGCCGCACATGCCACTTTGCCCTTAACAAATTTGGCCTCTGCCGCCTTTGGGCTTGTATTAACAAGCATGGCACACAAATACGGTTGGCCATTTCCACGAGGTGGCGCGGGCAAATTTATTGAATCCCTTTTATCCTATTACCGGTCTTTGGGTGGGCAGTTAGAACTAAACAATAAGGTTAATGACATTAACGAACTCCCCGAAGCAAAAGCCTATATTTTTGATGTAACCCCAAAGCAATTATTGGAAATCAAAGGCACTAATTTCCCGACCTTGTATAGGAAACGGCTGGAGCATTATAAATATGGTGCGGGGGTTTTTAAAATAGACTGGGCTTTAAGTGAACCGATTCCGTGGACTAATGAAAAATGCAGAAAGGCGGGCACTGTTCACTTGGGATTTAGTCAGAAAGAGATGGAAATTTCAGAAAGTTCAGCACATCACAACAAGAAAAATTTACATCCTTATGTCTTGGTAGCGCAGCACTCCATCTTTGATGCAACAAGGGCTCCAGCAAACAAACATACGGCCTGGGCTTACTGCCATGTTCCCAATGGCAGCGTAGAAGACCACACCAAAGAAATAGAAGCGCAAATTGAAAAAGCTGCTCCCGGTTTTAAAAATTGTATTCTTTTTAAAGCCACGATGAATACCTGGGCTTTACAGAATTTTAATCCGAACCTTATTGGAGGCGATATCAATGGCGGAAGACAAGATATCACCCAACTTTTCACCCGACCTGTTGCCAGATTCTCTCCCTACACTACGCCTAATTCAAAAATTTATATTTGCTCCTCTTCTACTCCTCCCGGGGGTGGCGTGCATGGCATGGGAGGCTTTCATGCCGCTGAAAAAGTACTGCAAAATAAGTTTAAAGATTTGAAACATTTTTAGTTAAACTTAAAGTAATTAGCATTAAAAGCAATAGTTTTTCTAATTTTATACATTATAACCAAATCGAATTTCACCATGAATTACGCAGTCACCTATGTAAGTACGGCAAGTCGTGATCTTAACGCTGAAGAAATTTCAGAACTATTAAAATACAGCAAGGAAAATAATAATAGTCGAGGCATTACCGGAATTCTTCTATTTTCTGAAGGCAATTTTTTTCAGATTATAGAAGGCGAAAAGGAAAAAATCCTGGAATTATACCAAAGGATTAAAACAGATAAAAGACATCACAACCTCATACAAATTGTAGGTAAGGAAATTCACAATGAGGCTTACAATGGTTATGAAGCGGATTTTATTTCTGAAGGTTCCTACATCAACCCAGAAAAATTTCAGCATTATTTAAATTATCTAA
>JGI1221J13441_10000268_pt1 | contig 24313 bp, 33 predicted proteins | sample LakVidmifraction_4_FD_13441 | JGI IMG/M metagenome (IMG submission 13441) | reverse complement strand
CAAATGATTTTTTGATTTTCTATTCACTCTAATAGTAATACCACCTCTTGATTTAATAGCTTCTAAATCATTAGGAAACCTATTATCAGTAAATATCCAATTAGGATATGTATCTACTTGTTTTTCTACACAAGATTTACACATAAAAGCTTTTTTGTTTTTACTACTAAATTGTTTATAACAAGTATGACATCTACAATAATAACTATTAAAAGAAAATTCTTTATCTTCATGATTATGAACTTTAGATTGAACAATATAATCAGCAAATGCAGCATTAATCCAGATATTAGGATGGATTATGTTTCTACCACACTCAGTACCTAATAATTGAAGAATATCTCTTGGTGTAAGGTCATATTCTTCACCATCCTTGAATATTCCCCATTCAAGCCCTAAAGGTGTATCCTTAAACTCTTGATTTTCTAAATCTAATCTAGTACATCCAATAATAATACATACACAATCTTTAAGTGCATCTGCAAATTTCTTAATTTTATATTTATTATTAGAAGTCTCTTTATCAAGATTTTCAACTATTCTTTTAGTAGTTATTTTAGGATAATTAGTAATGATTTGTATAATTTTACCTATAGTATCTTTTCCTGATCTAATTTTTCCACTAATTCCAATTAAATTGCTCATAATTTTAGATTATCTGTTGTAGGTTCTATTTTAGTATTTGAAGGGTCTTTACATCCTGAATTTTATCATCAATTTCTTTACGTAATCTTTTATCTTCAATTATTTCTTTCTTTATTTCGTCTATCATTTTATAATATTTTAAATATTCGTAATTTATTGTATTGTAAAAAAATAAGAAAGCTGTATAAAACAACTTTCCTATAATCTTAATTAAAATGAATTTTTTACTTCTGTTACATCTTTACGAAGCTCAGAAACAAGATGTTTGATATTCATAGCATGTTTCCTTACTCTTGCACCAGCAGCTTTATTCTTTTTACCATAAAACTTTTCTGTTTCTTCATTTAAAGAATTTATTCGTTGTTAATTTGTTTAATAAGATTCATAATGTGTATTATTTAAAATTAATATTAAGGTTAAAAAGAAATAGGATAATCTGAATATAGATTACCCTATTCTTAACTAAAAACTCAGCAATAATTATTTTTCAAGTTCTTTTCTTTCTTCATCTGTATTCCTGTTAATAGCAAGATTTTCATCAAATTTATCAGGAAATCTTACTTTAAGTTTATTGATATTCTTATCAAGTTGCTCGAAGAAATCAATTCCATAAGTGTCACAAATTACAGCAAGTGCAATAAGAGCAGCTTGTGGGTCTTCTAACCCTGCTTTTGGTTCTATTAATGATGCAGAAAGATGTAAGCATAATGACATACAGAAACTAAGGTCACGTTCATCATCATTCATATCTTTAAACATTTCACCATCAGTTTGAGGTTTAATCATTTTATTTGCTTCTTCAATAGTAAACTCTTCAAGTTCAATATTAACTAAAAAAGCTTTGTTTACAAGATACCAAGCTACATCTGCTGCTTCTTCACCAAGATTTACTAAATCTATCTCTTTATTGTAAGCAAGTTTTTTTTTAAAAATATCTTGAATTTCACCAATTTCAGTAAGGATACCAGAAGCCATGTGTAAATCATTTTTTGCTTTACTATCTAAGTTAACAAATGTCCTTTTTGCTTGTTTTTGATAATCTATTATTTTCATTTATTTATATTTAATGATTAATTATTTCATATTCAAAATTAAAAACTTCTTTATGTTTTTCAGGGGGGAAATCCAGTTCCATTCCTACAAGATCTTTTTTTACTATAGTAGTATCAAATGATTCTTTAACACATTTAATAAATCTATTATAACCTTTTTTTGTTCTATTCAATACATGATAAGCAGATGCTCTACTTGATTTATCATCTTTCTCATTATTGAATAAAAGTTTTATTTGTGAAGAATCAAACATTTGAGAATATTTACCAAATAAGAAATTATCATAAGCATTATTGAATTCTTCAGGTATTATAATAACTATCATTTGTTTTCTACCATTAAGAATATCATCAAAAGGATAATCATCAATATAAAAATGTTGATTCCTTAACCATACAATAGTATTATTATATAGTTTAGGAATATACATTTTATCTACTAATATAAATATTGCCCTTTTATCTATTTGCTTATAATATTGGTCTTGAAATCCAGCACCTAATTTAAATAAGTTTTCAAATTTTCTTGTAAATGTGCTTCCGTATGTTTTTAACATAGGAAGTAAATATTTCCAACTTTTATTTACATTATAGTGTTGTAATCTTATATTCTGATTCATTCTTTTCAATAATTCCATTCCACCCAAGTTCTAAAACTCCACTGGATTCAGCAACTACTTTTTCTTGTTCCCATCCATTTTTTTCGTGCCATATAAAATCATCAATTAGATCATCATAGCCTTTAATCTTCTTTTGAATAAGATAACCATGAATAGTTAATTCTTCTCTACCACTTTTACCAATTGAAAGTAATTCATCAGTACAGTTGAAGTGAAGAGGTCTTCCAGATAATGTAGTAGATTCTACAATAAAACCAAAATTCTCAATTACATCTTTACTAACATCAAAATATTTTGATAAAGCAAGAGTGTACCAAGATGCTTGAATATCATATCTAAACATTTTAAGCTTATGTATGAAATGTAAAGTATCACCTTCCATTGTTTTTAAATCAATAGGTATCACTCTTTGTATCTCACCACTACTGTCTTTAAATACAATAACTATATCTAATAATGATTTACAATCAATATCTCTATAATTAAAATATATTGGTAATTGATAATAAATATCTATTTCATTATCTTGTTTATAAGCATCTCTATTAAAGAAAGAACTTGTAGTTGGATTTGTAGCAAGACTCATTACTATAGAATCAATAGTCATTTTATCTTCTACTGATATAATAGTTTTACCATAAGATTTTTTCAAATCTTCAAAATAAATAGCACCAACTTTTATGATGTTTTTTATTTTAGTTTCATCTTTATGTTTTGCATTCCAATCAAGCTCAATACAAGCAGCAAGAATAAACTCTTCATAAAAACTAAGTTCATGAATATTATTCATTATACTCTCACCTTCTTTAACTTCATCAAGAACCATATAGAATACTGTTTCTATAATTCTCATTTCAGCAGGTGAAGGTTTCTTTTCAATTTCAGATATATAATACTCTTTTTCAAATTGACCTTTTTCTCCTGTTAATATAGTATCAACAGCAGAACCTATAATCATAGCATTTGTTCTGACAAATTCTGTATCTCTACGTTTTACAAATTCACCTGCATTTTTTAATAGAGCTGTCATTAATGATTTACTTAAATCATTTCTTTCAAAATATTCCTCAATACTCTTTTGAGGAGTTATTATTAATCCCATTTTTCTACTTTTTCAATTACTTTTATAAAATCTTTAAAACTCATATAAACTAAATCATCACATTCTGTCCTCTTTTTACCTCTACCACAATCTTTCTTATGAATAACTATAGTAGGTTGTTTATGTACAATATCTTTAGGTGGAAATAGTTTATCTACTTGTTCTTTAACATAATTTAAAACATTTTTAATATTTAATCCTCTTTCATAACCAGCTTTAATCTGGACATTAAAAGGTAAATTTATTAAATCTATGCCTGCATCATCATGCTGTCTGCTACCGTATCTTGAAGTTTTACAAAAAGAAAATCCAAGCTTCTTAAAAGCCTGGGAATATTCTCTTTCTGCGCTATGTCCTTTTACAGTATTTTTAGGTTTAGCCATTATATTGTTTTTTAATTAAAAAGGAAGATTATCATTTGAATCAACTTCCACTTCATTGGAAACAGGTTCAATATCAAATTTAATACTTTCTGTCACACTATGGCTAAATTTTTCAACTAATTTTTCATAATTATTATAATAACGACAAACAAATTTGAAAATACTTTCATGTTCATTTATATAAACCTGTAAAGTACCACTTGTTAAATTATAAATAAATTTACATATAGTATGATTATTTAAAGTTACAACATTTTCAGATTCAATACTATTACCAATATTTATCAAGTTATCATTTAAAGAATGTAAAAAATCATCAAATGAATAAGATCGTATATAGGGAATATTGTGTATTAAATATACTGAAAATCTTAACTGAACACATTAATGCGTAAAGTATTTTTTGAGCTTCTTCATACTCACCTGTAATAGGTATTAAATCAATATTTTTCCAAGTATAACCATATTTAAGTGGTGACTTAGTTTTCTGATCAACACCTTGACAATCTTTTATAGAATAATATTCATGTATTTGTGAATTTAATTCATCTTGAATATCGTTCAAATCACTTAATTTATTCATCTCAATAGGTGGTATAGCATTATAAATTAAACCCTCAATCTTACTGCTGTCCATGTAATGAATAGAATAACCATTTTCTTTATGTTGCTGAATTATTTCATTATCTATTTTCTTATAAACATTTTTATAAGTAGTATCTGATGAGAACTCGTTTGCAACAAATATGTCAATATCTTCTTTTTCAGGACGTTTATCATAACTATTTGTAGTAGCTATCATAAGCACTTTACCTTCTTCTGACAACACAAAACCTTGAGAAACAATTATTTTTACACGAAGATTTTTATCAATACCTGATTTAAACACATATTGACCAAAAGTAAATCCTTTTGGTTTTATAATTTGATTTAAAAGTTCATCATAAGAAACAAGTTCACGATAATATACTGATGTATCAGGTTTATGATAAAAATAAATTCCTTTATGATTATCTTCATCGAAATAATTTCTAGTTTTAAAAGTATAAACAGGAATATATTTTGAAGTAATATTTGAACCTACTACACTTTCATCTTTATGATTACTATTAGCTAAACAATGTAACATAATATTACTAAAATCTAATAAGCTATAATCATTCATATCTTAATTTGTTAGATTAGTAAATACACCAGGGATAAAATGTTCGTAATAAAACGGAACTACCCTTATTTTTTCTCTTTGATATATATTGGCTATATGATTAGTAAACAAAGATGTCATGTGTGTTGCTATCATAGCAGCAGTATGAGTTGTCTGTCTCATTGTACAGGGAGTATCTTCTACCTCAGAATCATCAAATAAATGATTTTGTTCATACTCATCTATCGTTTCAGGGGTAACACAAAATATTTGTAACTGTTCAGCTTCTAATCTACCATCAATGAATAAAGGTGTTACAGAACAATTTTCTATTGATCTTTTCCAAACATCAAACATAGTTTTTCTTGCATCCATATTATCAAAAGCAGAAAACATGAAATGATGTGTAGGAGAATCTATTTTAAAAGCATGATTAATTACATTTATTTGATCTCCTGTAAACTCATTTATAATCATTGATAAAGCACCTACTTTACTTCTGTTTATATCAGTATTTCTAAATAACTGACCACCAAGATTATGTTCTTCAACAATATCAAAGTCGTAAACTGTAGGCATAAAACCTGCTCTTGTTAAGAATAACGAAAGCCAGCTACCAATTCCACCAGAACCTCCTACTATTACCATTTCTTCTTCTTGAGGAAACCAAGAAGCATCTTTAAATCTATTAGATTGTGACTCTGTTCTCATAATTTTCTAATTGTTTTTCATATTGTTTAAGCATTTGAGAAATAGCATCCTTGCTCATTGTGAGTATTGGAAATATTTCTTCATATTGTTCAATATGCTCAATTACAGCATATCCATCTTTAATAAATTCTTTCTCATCTTTATCAGGAAAGAATTCAGCATATATTTCAACATATACATGAATAGTTGATTTTGCTAATTCATGTGCTGTTATATCAAATTCATGTAACATTTCAAACACAGTATCTAACTCGTCTTCTTTCTTAGGGTCATTTGAAAGATTAAATAGAGCCATTGTAAATAATTCCATTTCATCTAAATCTTGAAAATCTTTTTCTGTATAGACTTTTACGAAATCTTTAGCTATGTCAAATCCTTTCTTTTCATCACCTAATCCTTTCTTTTTCAATTGATTAGATACTGATACCGTTTTACTCTTTTTCTTTTCTGTTTTAAACAAACCCTTAACAGCAGTCATAAATTGTTCAGAAACACTAATATGTTCTTGTTTGGAAATAATTTCACAATCATAAACAAACATTTTTTTAGAATCTACTTTGAAAGAACCATCTTTAACTTCATAAGATTCACCATCCTCATCTTCTGCCATATAAGGCAATTTAATATTTTCAGAAGATTTAGCATGACCAATTGTAGCAACTTTTGCTTTAAAGTCCATGAAATTATTTACAATTAATGATAAATAAAATCTATGATTTTGTGAATTATCTCTAAGTTCACTATCATCTGTACCAGAAAAGAAAACATTCATGCTATTATGACTATGAATATGACCTATTTCGTAATTCAAATAATCAGGATTGTCCATCATAAAGTTTACAAACCTATCATCAAGTTCATACTCTGTATAAGCCTTACTACCTTTATCCATTGGAAGAATATCTTTCAAGGTAATAATCAACTCTTCAGGATTTTTAATACTACCTTCAATAGAATAAAATAATATTCCTGACCATTCTACATCATAAATTTCTCTACAAAGGAATTTAACTTTGTTAAGAAAATCATCAGGCATAACAGTCTTGATTTTTGTATCAAGAGATATAATTTTTGAGTCTGGTTTCAAATAATCTTGATTGTACTTTTTGTATGACATCGTTTATAAATTTTGGGTAAACTATGAATTCGTTAATATGTTGTCCTTCAATTCCTTGTCTAATTGGTTCAATGGTCATATAATACTTCTTACCATTAAATATATAGTAATTATTAAGGACTTTTTTATTTGTTTTTGATATAATATTCTCATAAGAAGAATAAGTATGACGTTCTTCTTTAACAAGAATACGTTGTAATTCTGCATCATCAGAATCAATAAATTTTTGCTTTATACTATCATGAAGTCTTTTATTATATCTTACTTTATAAACATTTTCGTCTATAAAAAAATCATATTTAATATCATTTTCTCGAATATATCTATAAGCAGTTTGAAATAATACATTATTGTATCTAATAGAATTATTGTTTTGAACAATTTTATCTATATACTTGTGTGGAACACCTTCTAAACTTTCCCATTCTAACAATGTTTTTAAAGAAATAAGATATAACATAAGTGTTGGTGGGTCTGCTTCCTCTAAAGTTTGCATTTCCATACCTAATTGCTCTAATTCTGCATTTCCAATACAAAATCTGTTAAATACTAAATCAGTACTACCTCTTGATGGAGGTAAATGACTATGTATATAACCATTAGTAGCTTCATCAGATTTTAATGTAGTACGGAAACCACAAGGTCTTTCTGGATAATATTTATATCTAAACTCATTATTTTCATCATCATAAGACTTAAATGTAAATTCTATTCCAATAAAAGTATCTTTTAATTGTCTTGAAGTACCTCCTGAATTTTGTATAGTATATTTTGGAAAATGAATAACAGGTATTAAACATATTTTATCTATTTTATATATCCAATCAAAATCCCAATTATCACCATGAGTAATGTCTAATGATTGAATTATCTCTTTAATAGCAATAATATAAGCTTCTTTTTGTTCACTATTAGGGATTATATAACTATCACGATAATCTTTAAATAATATTTTATCAGAATTAACAAGTTTTTCTATAAGTGATATAGATTTACTTAATCCACTAAGTTTTACAGAATTTATTAATTTCTGTATTGTATTATCTTGACTATAATTTTTATAAGGACTGTAATAATGTAACATAATATATCTATTTATTAATTAAAAAACTCTTTAGAAATTAATCCAAAGAGTTTTTATTAGTTATTTTAAACAGGTATATTAAATTCTTCCACTTTCTAAATCAGCAGCCATTTTATCTAATTCTTCCTGTTCTTTTNTTTCAGAAATACTTTCTGGGTTTTCCCAAATAGCAACATCTTCTTTTAAACCTCTTAGTTCTAATATAGAATCATCTACTCTTTCGCAAATATCATCATCATCTGTTATTTCACAAACTTTTTCTAAAAGACTAATGCATTTATTAACTTTTTCTGAAACAGAAACAATAACATCTTCTTCTATTTCATCTTCTTCCATTTCATTTCCTGATAATTCTGCTGACTCAATATCTACAGTTGAATGATTAAAAGAATAGTCATTAATAGCATTTCTAAGATCAGAAGTACTCATGTGAGTATAATTCTTTTCATAGTTATCACAGAAATGATTTTTTGCTTGATTACCATCAGAAAAGATTGTGTTTTTAATAAGAGTTTTACACTCTCTATAAGAAAGTGAATCTGCATCAATACCAGATTTAGTCTTCTTTGGTCTCATGAAAAGAATGAAAGAAGATTCTGGAATTTTAGCATCTTTATGATTAAGATCAGTTCTATTAACTGATTCAGTAGCTAATAGAGAATTTACATCATAACCTTCATCACTTACTTCTTGTCTTAATTCACCCCATGTAGTTGAACTACTTTCGATTTTATTGGTTTTCTTTCCTTTTGTGGCATAAATTGTAATAGTTCTTGAATTACTCATAATAAATATATATTTATAAAATTAAAAATTAGTTTTCTTTTTACCATTTAATTTTTTGAAGTCTTTTTTGACTTAGAATTCTGTTTACTTTATAAAAGTGATCACATCCATAAAACTTATTACTTTTATAAACTTCAACCATAGGATGTGACGAAGTCATTACATAATTAAATGTAGGGTCAATAGGTATTTGATCAATAACACCTCTATCATACTTCAAAGTAGAATAGTGTTTAGGTATATTACTAAGAAATTTTTGAGAATGCCTACCCCATAACAACCATATAGAAGGATTATTTGTAGCAATAAATTTTATTACTCTTTCTATAAAGTGTTTCCAATATTCATCGTGACTACCTGGTTTACCTCTTTCTATTGTTAATGCTGTATTTAATAACAACACTCCTTGGTCCACCCACGATAATAAATCAATATTACCTGATGAATTCACATTAGAAGGGTCACTATCAATGACTTCTTTTTCAATTATAGTCAATGATTTTGGTTTTCTGTCAACATCTTGTGGTACAGCAAAAGCATATCCGCAAGCATATTTTGGATTCGGGTAAGGATTTTGTTCAAGTATAACAACTTTTATATCAGTTACAGGTTTTTCAAAAACTCTGAATATCTGATCTCTAAGTGGATTATATGAACAATTTGGTAATATTTCATCTCTTAATGTACTCAAAGGTTCTAACTGTAATAAACCTAATATAGGTCTCCATGAAGAATGTATATTAGATATAGAATTCACAACAAGTAATCATTAAAGAAATTAGTAAGATAATCAAGACCTTTGATTGCCTTTAAGTCAGCAGGGTCACTTATATTGTTATCTAATAACATTTCAGGCAACCATAAAGGTCTTGACTTATTTTGGATAATAGAATTTATAAAATGAGATACTTTAATAGCCTGTCTTTGACCTGTTTCATCATTATCATATAATACAACAACTTTATCAAATCTTTTAACAATGCTTTCCATTAAACTTCTGTTAGGTATTATACCTTCGTTTTGAAGCCATATAGAATTTCTTCCAAGATTTCTTATTACTCTACAATCTTTGTAAGATTTAGTAATAATCAGTTGTCTTCCATAAACAGGTAAAGAATCTAACGCACCAATGTCATTATTAACACAATTGGTAATAAAACGTTGATTTGCACTATTGGGATAATATAGTTTTATTCTTCCATCATTGAACTCTGTATAAGCATAACAAAGTTCAGATAAATCATAACTATAATCACCACTTTTAGTATTAAATAAATCTAATCTTCTTACAGGAAATACTCCATCAGACATAAGATGTTCTCTTGTTATACCATAAGGCATCCAGAACTTTTTATCATAATTAGTAAAATTTCTAGCATAAGGCCTTATTTTAAAAACATCTTTATCTGATTTAGAATAAATAGATTTACTTCTTTCAACAGGTTTTAATTGTTTTTCTTTCACAAAATAATTATAGACAAAACGTAGGGCTTGGTAATAATTTGGAATCTTGAAATATTTTTGAATAGCACCGAAACAGTCAATAAAAGTGTTTGAGGTGAAATCTGTAAAAATAAGTCCTTTGTCCAAGTATTCAAACCAACACCCTGGTGTTTTGTCAATTCTAAAAGGAGATTTGACATATTCCATTTCTTTAGGTAAATAACCAAATACTAACTTAAATATTTGTTCTTCAGTTACATACTTCAGAATACTATCCTTATCTATATAACCTAATTCTTCCTGTTTGTCAGAAATATATCCATATCCCATACCTTCTACATCCTTTTAATTACCATTTCTCTTTCTTAGCAGTACCTGTATCAGCAGCTTGTTTAAGAGCATTTGAAGATTCCTCTTCTCCTTCAACTTGTTTATTTGCTTTATAACTGCTCATGTAATTCTCACTTCTTGTGAAAGGATGTTCTTTTCCTGTCTTACTATCTACATAACGAAGACCATCACTATTATTTATAGTTTCCCATTCTCCTTCTGCTTTGTGCATTGGAATAAGGAAATAACTACCTTTCATATTCTTAGGTAATTGCAAGAAAGTTCTGTCTTGACCAGTATTGATTTCCCATTGATATTCAAGAAATACGTCAAGTGGTTTAGTACTGAAATCATCAGGTACTAAACTTGTAACAATTTTAACAAACTCGCTAAAAGAAGATATTTTAGCAGTTAAAGCTTTTTCAATTTCTTCTTCTGTTCTGAAACATTTCAGTATGTGAACAATAAGAGCATTTTTCTGAGTCCAATCTTTGTTGTATGCTGAAGCATATTCAGCAGAAGATTTATCAGTAATCTCTTCATTATCCTTATTATAAACCTTTTCAGTAGGATAGATTCTCATCATCATATCCCTTTCAACTACTTGAACATTAATGTCAAGTGCATCTTGTTCAGCACCATCTTTACCAGCATTCTCATTTAATTCAAACTTTGTGAGAAATACAGGTTGATTAAGTCCACATTTACCTCCTGATTTTGTTTTAAGGCTTTCATCTGTATCACTTACAAATCCAAACCCAATCTTTTCTACAGTTTCGTTACTCATAATTCTTAAATAATTCTAACGTTAAAATAATTTTATATTTAAAAAACTTGACTGAATACTTGTTTTTAGTCTTGTATTATAGACTACATGTTATCTCTGAAATCTTCAACATTTTTTTCCCATTTATCTTCTCCTGTGGGTTCATCATCTGATTTAATATCTAATAATGATTCACTTTTTGGTTGAGGTTCTGTGTTTGCTATATCATCTTCAAAGATAAATCCTGGGGCAGATTTTGGTTTTCTACCTTTAAGATCAGGATGTTAAATATTTTTCTAACATCACCCATAGTAAGGTCATAATGTTCAGAAATTTGTTTTCTTGTTTTTCCTTGTTCCAGTAATTCAAGAATATTCGATTTTTTAACAACTGGTTTGTTTTGCTCTGACATAATAATTAAATTTAATAATATTTGTTATATAATCCTTTTTCAAGTTCATTAGCTTGTTTATTAAGTTCATCAATTTTACGCTGATAACTAGCTTTAATTTCATTCTCAACTTCTCTATTAATGATTTTTTTTGCTTCCAAATCTTCTTCTGTGAAAATTTCTATTTTTTCAATTTCCTTCAAACGAGATTTTTTCTTCTTATTTCTATATAGTTTTATATAAACTATTGTTGATACCAAAAATATGATACCCACTAAAATAAGTAATATTATTTTTATAGTATCAATACTAATCATAATATTCATTTGCTTTATCAATGACTTTACCTAAGTCATTAGAGATTAATTTATCTTTAAACATACCAATAGGAGACTTAGCAGGTATTTCATTCCCTGCATTATCTGCATATTTATTAGTGACGAAATAATATTTGGAATCTTTGTCTTTGCTGTCAAATTCAACCATTGTATAGAGTACAACAGTAAATAATCCAGCAAGATTAACTTTATCGTCTAACATTTTACCTATAGTTTTTAACTTATAAGTTCCTGCTTTATCATCATAATCAGAATGAGCAATACATATAAAATTAATATCTTCTCTCATGTTTTTACCAGAAGTAATAACATCATAAGCATGTTTCCCAATCTCATTAAATTTATCATATCCTTTTTTAAGAGCTTTTGCCATAAACTCTTCTGCCATTATGTATTGAAAATCATCTATCACAACATTCTTTATATCAGGTCTTTCATAATTAATGTGAGCAAGTGCAGATACAATGTCTTTTCCACCAGATACAGATGCATAATTACCTCCTTCTGATATACGTTTACCATAAGATGTTCTACTACCTTTAAAAGGAAGTGGTTTATCCATAACATTTATGATTGCTGTTTCTTCAGGATTTACTCCCTTGTGACCAAATTCTTTAATTTGACCAAGAGAAGTACTTTTACCTGACCCTGATTCTCCTACTATTAAATAAGTTACTGCCATTTTTATATATTAATTATTAAATTATACTTGATTTTCATAAGATTCTTCGTTTGTTATTAAACGAGAAAATTTTTTAATACTACCTATCATATTAACTCTGTAATGTAATGGAAAAGTACAATGTCTGCTTTCAACAAGATGTATAGTCCTCATATTAGGATATAATAAATTTTTATTTTTATCCTTTATTATTTTACCAAAGTGCTTATTTAAATTATACTTACCATCATTAGGATTCATAAGGGTAAATACATAATCAGCTTCTTCTGATAAATTACCTGTGTCTTTAAAATCATCACCATTAGGGAATATATCTGAGTCAGCAAATTCAAGTCTTCTTGTGTCAGAAAGACCTCTATTAAGGTGAATAATGTGAACAAATGTAAAAGCACACCAGTTTCTAAATTCAACTGAATATTCTACAAACTTATCAACATTTTGTTTCATAAAAAAACCTCTTTCTAAAGATAATTTTCGTAAGTGATCAGTAACAATGATTACAAATTTATTAGGATTATAAGAGGTATAGCCAATTATTTTCTTCTTTTTAACCTTTTTACCTTCTTGATTCTTTGTCTCAACAGTTTGTTTTCTGAATTTACCATTTCTTTCTGCGTAATCCATTATGTGATTTCTAAGACCAGTAGGATTTTCTCTTTCTTCAAAGAATTTTATAGCACCTTCTTTAATCATTAAACCATCAACATCATATTCACCAAATAAAGGTTCTATTCTATATTTGTGAACAAGCATTAGTTTTTCCTTTACATTTTCATTTACAGGAACAAAATTCTTATTATCATCTTGAATTCTTCCACGTAAATAATTTGCTGAAGTTTCTACTTTTTTCTCATCATTTACTGTAACACCTTCAGGTAGAGTAACTTTGTCAATTTCATGATCTCTTGCGAGAAAATGTGCTGCAAAATCGAATTCTTTACTTACTCTATCTATTTCATAAGAAAAGTAAATTATATCAAGTGGTTTGTCATTTTCAAGTGCATCAAGATAAGGTTCTATTACAAAACCATAATCAACAAATGTGGACTTACCAACTTTTGGTCCTGCTCCAACAGCATACATCATTCCTTTTTGTACACCATTAACATCAGAATCAAGTTGATAAAGTCCTTCACCCATTGATAATCCTTTGTTTTTACCTAATTGACCTTTTTTAAATTCACTTATAAATGTCATTCCTTCATTGTATTTGTCTTATCCCTTTGTATTTTATCATACTGTTTAACTCTATCATACTTTTCACACCATTCTAACAAAGGTTCAGTTTTTTCTATACCTTTACCTTTTTGTATAAAATAGTGAGATGTAATAAGATAATCAGCATTTTGCAGGTTGTTCAAATACATTTTAGTAGCACTCATTACATCATCTTGTCTGTACTGAGGGTAATTAGCAAAGAATTTCTTCATCCTTGCTATTGCTGTCTTTTTAATTCCTTTTCTTTTAGGATTAACATTCTCAAAAAGTGGAATCCATTCTAAACTTACCCAACTAAAATTAGTGTCTTGACCATCAAATAAAGGTACTTTCCAATCTAATGTATTTGAAGTTTCATCCTTCACATATATACCTGTTCTATTCATTCTTGATGAAATAGATTCAGGTATATAAGAAGGATTATAACCATAATAAAGCGCAAGTAGGTAAGTTATTCCATCATCCTTAGAAATAGCAAATTCTCTAAGTTTAATAATTATATCTTCAGTTATTTCCATATCACACAGTTCCATTTTTTAAGATTAATAAATTTAATATATTCTATTTTGTGTACATTAAAACGAGATAAAGTTTTTTCTACCCAAATCTCATCTTTTGTCTCAGCAAGAGATATAATATATATACTGGCCTTATAATCTGAACCTTGTTGTAATAATGCTCTTGTAATCTTCTGTGTAGTAAGACCTTTCTTATCTGAATCAGCTTGAATTATTATAAAATTATCAACATTTCTATAAGTAAAACCAACACCACCAGCATTTACACAAGCAAGAATACCATTTTCTTCTCTTATAAATGCTTGTAAATCTTTGTTATCAGTTTTACTATGATAAGTATATGGTGATAATTCTTCTGCTTGTTTAATACTTCCAGCAAAAATTAGTTTCCTACCTTCAACATTATCAATAAGCCATTCTGCTACTTCATGTTTAGATGGAGAATTATAAATTGCTCTCATCCTTGCAAGTACTCTAAACATAGCATCTTTTCTTCTTTGCCATATAGCCTTGTTGGCTGTATCATCAAGATAATTATATCTATCTAATTCAGTTTGCATCCATTTTTTATCCTTATTACCAGCTTCAATGTTTTTATCTTTATTATTCAAATTAACTTCAATAACATTTATTTGATAATCAGCAATAATATCTTTATCTATAGCTTCATCAATACTCATATCAGCTATGGTATTAAGTCCTAATTTTCTATAAATATTTAATTTCTCTATATGTTTTGGGTGAGTTCCTGACAAACCCATTATAGTACCATAAGTAAGTTGTTTTCTTAATAATGGTTCAGCATTAGCTTCTGTTACATCTTGGTATTCATCAAGTATAATCTTATCAAAATGACCTCTCATATTTGATAAAGAACCATAACATATTATAGTAGCTTTCTTCAATAATCTTTTAGCATTCCATTTAGCAAATTCATTAGGAATATCTTCATCTCTAAGTTTTGTATTTGGAGTAACCCAAAGAATACTTTCAGGTTTTTCATTCTTTAGATTCCTTACTGCAATCCTTGATTTTCCTGTTCTCGGAGCAAGTTTAATTAATCCGTGAGATGGTTCTGGTAATGAATCTACAATTTCATCTTGTAATTTTTCTTTTTCCTTGTTAGTCATGACTTGAAAACTTTAGTGTACCTTATAGGTATGATTAAACATTCTAATTTCTTATCTTTCAACTTAGGATAATTTTTCATTCCTTTTTGAATATCTTGAAATTCTTCATTCTTTTTATCTCTTATAATAAATTGTGGAATAATAATATTTTCTGACGTTATTTCATCATACATTAATTGTTTTACTTGTTCTTCAGTAGTATCTCCATAAACCAACATTGGCCCACTCTCAGCTATTGTAAAATTAAAAATAGGTTCATCAATTGTTTCTTTAGGTATTTCTTCCATATAGTTTATCATACTTCAGTTTTTATAACATCAATTACTTTATATGCTTGTTCCACATAATAATCATAATCAATAATATTTTTCAATTCTTCTAAATTATCAGGTAATGTATTTACTGTTGTACACAACCAACTTTCTTCAACGTTGAATTCTCTATTTTCAGTTTTATCTTTTAAAGGTGGCATAATTTTAATCAAGGTATTTCCCTGACCCTCTTTGTAATAGAGTTTAGTGTCAACATTTTTTCTGAATTTACCAGTAACTAAGTATCTTGAAATATTCTGACCTTTTTCTTCTTTTTCAATCTCAGCATTTTTATCATAATCACAAATCATTAATTTAGAAGTTTTAGGAATTTTAGTTCTTTTAAAGAAATCATAAACATCATTATGGTTTTTAAAAAAATCAAGTGGTTCTGTACCATCTTTAAAATAAGCTTCAAGAGCTTTAGGCACAACAAGTTGAGAGAAGTTCTTATGTAATTCTAACTCACCTGATTGTTGCTTGTAAATAAATGCTGCACCTTTTCTTTTTATACTACCATCTGTAAAAATACCAACATAATTGTTTACATCACGCATAATCATTCTTGAATAATTTACAGATTCAAGTTCAAGTTCAGTAAGATTTTCCCATTCTTCACATATAAGATTAACAAGACCTACATAAGATTTCTTTACTTTAATAGTAAGACCATCTGTATTTATTTGTAACATCAGACAATCAGGTACTCTTTCCATAAGATTCTCAGCAAGCATACATAATAACAACTGACCATTTACAGTAGTTAACATAGTATATTTAGGGTCACATAAAGGAGAATATTTAGAATTACTCTTACCATAACTACCGTTAAGTGCAAGTTTTAATGCTGAATTCTCAGCTTTATGTGTCTTTTTAGGATACTTTTGTCTTTCTATATATATACTAAAATATATAGGACAGAAAGCTGGTCCTATGTGTTCAGGATATATCTTATTTTTAATACCTATATTTGGATAGAAAGAAGCAACATCAATATCTATAATATCATGATTTTCATCAGCATCATAGATACCAGATTCAATACAACCATGAATACCACCAACACCAAAATCATATCTAAAATCTTTATAAACTACATTTAAAGTTTTAAGCTCATTTTTAGTATTAATTGTGTTTTTAAGAACAAATTCTTCCTTTTTAGGATGCCATTTAAGTTCTTTAGTAGCATAATGACCTTCTAATACTTCTAAATTATCTACTGAAATCTTACTAAATACACCTTTAGTTTCAGTAATTACCTGAGACTTAAACCATTGTAGTAATTTTTGAAAAGGTTCTGTTTTAAATTCTACATAATCAAATACAACATTTGAAAAATCAATCGTGTCTCTTTTAGTATTTCTTACAACTTTTTTGACTGACCCATTAGATTGTGGTACTTGATTATACATAACTTCTTCACCCAGTTCTTCTATTATTTTACTAATCAATATATGTTCTCCCATTTTGGTAGAATTGAAATTAGTAAAATCAATATTAAACATAGGTGACATCTTTTCTCTAAGTACTATCTCTGGTTTAGTTTCATTATAAACAAGTTCAGTTGCATCAAGATCATTATCATTATAATCAATTACTTCCCAAATTTCTTCTTTAGTTAATTCAGTATCAAAAGGATATGGTAATGATTGTAAGTTTTTAGCTCTAAGATTAAATTCCAGAAGTTTTAAACTTGTCATTCTTGCTTTATTATCAAAATGATTTATCTTAAATAAATCTATCTGAGGTTTTATAGGATGTATTTTTGGAGGATATAATGCTTTAATCAGTTTTACTGAATAATTAAACATTTTCCTAACAGCTTCACTACCTCTAAGATTCATACATTTATGAATAAAATAGTGTAACATAGGTGAATCATAGAAAATATTATTATAACCTATCATAGTATTCACTTCTTCTAATAACCATACAGCAAGTTCTTGCCTATCATCTCCTAAAGGACTTAATTGGAATCTTTTTCTGATGTTTGTACCTGGTATTTTAGCTCCAAGTAATACAAGATTTGGGTAAATTTCCATATCATAAATCCAATCATTTTTTTCCATGTTTAAAATGTTTTAATCGTATTTAGAAGGAAAATTTCTTTAATGTCTCAACTATTACTTTTTCAATTTCTAACACACCATCTTCAATGATTTTATTAGTAGAATCATTTGCATCATTTTTATCAACTATGTCAAATACACCATTAATATCTTGTTTTAAAAATTTCAATGCGTTTTTTACAGTATGTTTAGTATTCATCTTAGTAGCACCAAGTTCCTGAAGCTCTTCAAACTTATAGAAAGTAGCTGTAGCTAAAATAACAGCACCTAAATGAGCATTACGTTGTTTTATACCAAACTCTTTTATCTCTTCTTTAATAGATTCTTCTGTTTTAGTATGTACTACAGCATTACCATCTTCAAGTTCTTTTGAAAGTTCTTCTGTCTCTTTTTTATTCATGATTTTTCTATGTTTACGATGTAAATATTATTATATTGTTTTCCGTTTTTCTCTGACCCAGCAAAAATGTATTCAAGATCAACAATATCTCCTTTATTGATGTCATGTAATAGTCTTATATTACGATTCCTAATTTCACAATACAGTTTTTGATTATCACTTGTTATAAGTGTAACCACTATCTTAGTAAAATCAGGTTTATTCTTTCTTGTAAATGATTGAGGTTCACTCATGAATACAATTTGTGCTATAAGAGGATGAGTTATTTTATTCATATTTATACATTATATAAGATTAGCATTTCACTTGCCCTTGTTATACTAGTATAAAACAATCTTTGCTTTTCAATTCCATTTCTATTCATATTCATATCACCTACATTCAATACTACTTTTTTATAAGTACTACCTTGGCTTTTATGAACAGTAATAGCATGGTTATATTTAGTTTTAGCAAACATTCCAACACATTTATGATAATCTACCCATTCGAGAATTCTTGAAGATGCGTTTTTATACATCTTATTTCTCATTTTATAAAAAGCTTTTTTACTATTTTCATGAAGTACTACTACACCTTTACGAATATTCTTTTCACCTGGATTTATACAATAAACCTGTAGGTTGATTTTTTCACTTTCAAATTCTCCTGTAATGTTATTACTCATAACAGGATAAGAAAAATCAATAGATATAGTTCTCAATTCTTTTACAAAAATCTCTTCATTAGTATAATATGCTATTTTATTATTATCTGACATATAAGGAGTATCAAAGATAAGTGTTTCTTCCTTCTCTACGTCATTTGGGTTACCATAAATTTTCTTCCTAACAAGGGAATTTATTTTATTTACTTCTTTATTAGTCCAAGCAAGATATTTCAAATCATTATTACCATTAACTTCAGCAAGTCTTTCAATGATGTGTGATATATTATATGAGTATAAATATCCAATGTTATCATTTATTAAATTATCTTTTTTAGACCATACATTCTTAATATTTCTACTAATATCAATGATAGGATTACCTTCTCCTTGTCTAATAATTTCAGTAAGAGTATTTGTAGGATAATCTTGATGAAATACTGGTGAATTCTCTTCATTAACAGGATTTAACTGCTTATCATCACCTACAAATAATACTTTTGTATCTTGTTTCTCAGCATAATATTCTATATCATTTAATATAGATTGATTAATCATAGAAGCTTCATCAATTACAATGAGTTTTACATTTTTAAGTATTGGATATTTTGAATTTTCAAATGACTTAAAAGAAATATTTCCATTCTTTCTATCCGTTACTTTTCTCATTTTAAGTACAGAATGAATTGTAGAAAATTCTACATTCTGAATATCTTTATCAATTTTATCTTTAATTATTAATACTGCTTTATTAGTTGGAGCAGAACATATCTTTTTCCCATTATTACTTTTAAAGAATTGCTGTAATATATAATTAACCACAAATGTTTTACCTACTCCTGCACTTCCCTCAAGTACAACAAAATTAGATTCATTCAAATCATTAATGGTATTACTTACAACTGCTTCTTGATGTGTTGTTAACATTGATTCTTATTTTATTATTAGTGTAACAAAAAAAAGATAATGCTGGAAATAAATCCAACATTATCTTCTTACTATACAACATTATTACAAACGTTGACCTGGAATCGTGTCTCCTATTGTTGTAGAATCATCTTCCAATTGAGCATTAAGCTCTGTTTCAATTGATGATGATAAATAGAAGTCAGTTGGTTCTGGATTTCTTCTATCATCGTCTTCTTTAGTACCATCAGCGCTGAAAAATACTGATCTATACTGAACTTTACCAGTTGGGTCAAGTACAATATTGTTAGCAGTTCCTTCTTGTTCTGTTTTGTCATTAGTAGGAATTTTCACTACTTGACTTTCAGAAATAATGTCTTTAGTAGTAACACCACTACTGATAGCATACCTTTGTTCTTCTGTGAGTATTGGATGATTACTTAATACCTTAAACAAACTTGCATTTGCAAATGTTTTAAGTTTTTCAGTAACACTTTTCTCATCACTATCTTCAGGAACAGTTAACCAAGCTACTCTTTTCTCAACATTTGTATATTCAGTTGGTTTATGAGTTTCTTGACTAAAGTCTTCCTGACCAAAGATATTATCACTCATACTGTTAGAAATCTGCTTTGAAGGATAAGAAGATACCGTATTAATCTCTTGTCTAATCTCAGCAGTAAGTTCACCATCTTGATTATATAAACCTTTGTAAACTCTTCCTACTTGTACTCCTGATGCTTTTACATCTTTCTTAATTCTGTTGTCTGCTTGACTTGTTTGATTTGAATTACTTGCTTGATCTTTCATAATAAAAACTTTATTGATAATAATTAAAAATTAGTTGTACAGATGCATTATACTCTCTCTGTATAAAGAGTAATGAAGGTTTCGCATGAGCCTACCTACAAAGTCGAATAATATAATATATGTACCTATTCAAAAACTTATTTTTAAAAACAGTAGCCGTAATTATTAAATTATCAACAGTCCAGATTGACTACGACTACTGTTACTTCAAATTAACTACAACTATTGTTTAAATATATTTTTAAGCATATCTTAATTTTTTGATTAAACTATTAATTTACGAATTGAACATAATCCTTAAAATTAGTGAGGGTTTTGAAAGGAGGAGTAGAGAGAAATAAAGAGGATTATTCATCCTCTTTTTTATTAGTTAATTTTAAGCAGTTTTTCATAGTGTAATATTCTTTTTTATTTACAGCAGATGCAATGATAATATCTGCTACATGAATGTTATCACAATGCCCACATAGAAATTCAAAATGCACATCTTCAGAAACTACGATGAAATCCTGATTTGCAAATTCTTCCATCTTAGATATAGATTCTTCATTTATGTTATTAGAGAACAAACGATGTTCATTCTTTACATTATGAGTATATATAGCAAAATGAGGTGAAATAAATTTTACTGTATCTCCTTGTACTTTATCATCTGTATCAGTCTCTGGTGTATCTAATTTATTCATTACTTCAAGAAAAGCAGCTAATATTAGTTTGTCTAAATTATCATCCATAGGTAAATATTTTAAATTGTTAATAAGTTTTATTATAAATCAGCATATTTGATTGAAATTGTAAAAAAAAACAACTAACTTCGTCAACAGAGTTTTCACTCTGATTCTTTGAAGACAAAGAAATTCTTTCCTTAGTTCCTTTCTTAAACGTCAATGTTAGAGAGTTTTCTTTTTTGGTACTTTTTTCTTTTAGGAAAATTTATTATTTAATCTTCAGATGATTTTATCAGAAACTTTCCGAAATTATATCATCAACATCTCCTTTAATATCATCTGAATACGATTTACCTTCTATAGTTAAACCATTTTCATTCCAATAATTTGAACTATCATGTAGTTTTTGTAATCTATAATAAAAGTCTATATCAAATCCTTGATATTTTTCTTTAAATAATTCATCTATATGTTGATCAACATGTTTTGAATTAGATAAATCAAGTATATCACCTTTAAATTTTGCTGCATCATTAATATATTCTTCTTTAATTAATCTACCTATAGCACACCTCTTATTATCTGCTGTCTTATACACACATAAAAAATCATCAGAAGAAGTTGCTCTTCTTTTTTCAGGATTCACACTATAATAATCTATAGTTTCTTGTAGTAAATCTAAATAATCTTTTCTTGTTCTTGTCATTATTTCTGAGTTTTAAAATTAAAAATACCCCACTATATATTATTAAACTGAACACTTTTAGTTAGTATATAGCAGGGTTGGTTAATAAAAGTAATTGATAAGGCGGAAAATATTCCTATTTGTTTCCAACTGGTTTTAAATAATTGAGGACTTGAACCTCTCAGTCACCAAGACAATATGGAATCGAACCAAATACCTCATCAATCACAAATTCTTTTATTTGATTTACTGTTTACACAGGCAATCATTTTCAGGTTTTTATTAAAGAAGTATTCCTCAAAAGACTTGCTAACAAAATTCATCTTCTAACTATAGTATTATTTATCAGTTATCAATAAATGAGTTTTTTTTTCAGTATAATTATATATCTCATTATTCACTTCAATATTTATTTCTCTATCTCTATACATTCTAAAGTAGAAATCATATAAATTAATTTCATATTTTTCTATATTTTAACATCAAGTAGTCCATTCCTCAATATCTGTTAATTTTACATCAAAAACTTGATTAGTATCTAAAGCACCAAATCCCATAACATCCATAGAACCACCTTCACCTGTTTTTTTTACTGTAACAGTTACATCATCAAATTTATTACTTTCAGGTTCTTCGTAACTTATTATATGACATTGTTTTTTACTATTTTTAAACCTATACGTTTTTGTAGGTGGTAATAAATCAATAGCATTTTGTATTAAAGATGGTTTTACTTTATACCAATCTGTTTTTTTTAATTCTTGTAAGTCCATATTATATTTTTCTATATTTTAAAATTGAATTCAAATTACTCACAAATTCTTTTCGTTTGGATATTTTTGATTCTCTTGTCATTATATCCAACCTATTAGCTTGCTTATCTTCCATCAAAACACTCAATTCTTTTTGATATTGATCAATTTCTTTTTGTGTATCATCAATATCTAATTCTATTTCAGGTATTGGAATACTATTATTTTGTTTACATTGCTCGTCTGTTAGACCCATAATTTCTAATTTATATTAATTATCAAAGTAAAAAATAATTCTTACATCTTCTGGTTCACCAAGTTCTTTGAGTTTATCAATATCATCAAAGTAACATTGTCCTAAATTATCTCTATAACTAACAATATTACCTTCACCTTTTTCAGCTAAAGAAGCACCGTTTGATATATTACCAACTGTTCTTGTAATTCGTCTATTCCAGAATGTCTTATCATAGTCAAAATCAAGTAATTCTTTTAAAGTAAAATAACTATGAGAATGATAATTCATATTATTGCGAATATCACTAAAATTAGTCTCTTCTAAAAATCTAGGAGATTCATTCAACCATTCACTATCTTTTGGTAATCCTTTTTGTTCATTCAAAGATTCACAATGATCATAATTTCTAACGTCTGCTAAGAAAGCAAACATAGAATAACTTCTCCAACTAAATGGGTCTGTATTATTTGTATCAGTTATTTTTTCCCATTTATTATTGCGTTTTACTTCTGCAAAAGAATGAATATCACATAATTTCTATTTTATATATTAATTGATTATTATGTTTCGCTTTTTGAGGTTAGGTAGGGGTTCTCACGTAGTTGTAAGTAATTGTGCTTAATGGTTGTGACTATCCATTTCTTCAAGGCAATCATTACAGGTTGTACTTTCCAAAGGTTTCTTACAGTAATCGCACAACTCCGTGCAACAATATGTATAATTAATGGCTTTCAATGTGCTTTCCATTATAATTACCGCTAACCTTTCATACATTGGCATTAACACTTTTGCCTCAAAGTGAGTTAATAAGTCTTTTTCTACTTCTTTATATATTTCTTCTTTTGTCATTTTATTAAGTTTTAGTTATTAATCCGTGCCATACACAAAACGTTATATGCAATTAAATATCTCTCCTTGCATCAATCCAATTTTCAGCATCAATATTTCTGATAAATTCTAAATCATCACCATTCATATCTTTAAACAACCCCTCTGTCCATTCAGAATGATAATTAGAATACGTTTCTAAACTTATATAAAATTTATCAAAAATTTGCACTGCTTTATAGTTTCGTTCCATCTGTATCAATTTCTATTTTATTTTATATTTATATTAATTTGAATACCTGCCATCACTTCAAAAATACCGTGAATGCTTCGGTCTGGGCGTTGTTGATACTGTGTCGTCAAAGTCAATCCTAAATAATTAGTAAGTAGTAACAACCCTTTAACTCGTCCTGCATAAGCTAAGTAATTTATCCGATCATAAATTACAGGCGTACCTCGATTTATCATTGCGATATTTGCCCCTACACCAAAATCGAAAAAATGTGTATTAAGGATAAAATAATCTACTCCTGCACCGTA
>JGI1221J13441_10000265_pt1 | contig 24737 bp, 22 predicted proteins | sample LakVidmifraction_4_FD_13441 | JGI IMG/M metagenome (IMG submission 13441) | reverse complement strand
GAAAAGACTCCAGATATTTGCAGACCTGTACTTAACTCTACTGTTCCAATATTTTTAGATTTTATTAATTTTTGAGCACCTGTCAATCCGCCTGTTCTCAGTGCCATTTTATTGGCAAATTCTTCCAGCACAAAACTTAAATGCGCAAAATCGGGTGTAACAAAAAGCTGTGGCTGAGGTTTGGTAATGTCGAAATTTTTAGTTGCCGCATCGATGGTGTAAGGAACTTTTTTAACTTGATTCGTTAAGCACTTTTTGCTTTCGCCTATGGAAGAAAGCAATCCGGCGCCATATATTTTCGGACTTTCCAGCGTTCCAATTAAGCCGTATTCCACAGACCACCAATGTAAATTTCTTATTTGCGCCATTTCGGAAAGTTCACTCATGGTATTTTGCAATTCTTCAACTTTTTGTTGCGCATTTTCAATATCTTCTTCGGAAGAATTTGGATCTTCCTTTAAAATAGAAAGCAGCCTGATGGCTTCATACATCTCATAATCTGCCGAAGAAGAAATTGCCTTACAGCCTATTTCGCCAAACCTGCGCAAATATTCGGCATATTCCGGATTTGCAATAATTGGTGCATGACCGGCAGCTTCGTGAATAATATCGGGTGCCGGCGTATATTCAATATGATCAATTGTTCTGATGTCGGAAGCAATTACCAACACATTATAGGCCTGAAATTCCATAAAAGCATTGGGAGGAATAAATCCGTCTACAGAAACCGCTGCCCAGCCAATGTCTTTTAAAATGCGGTTCATTCCTTCCATTTTCGGAATTTCATTTTCAGAAATTCCAGTTTTTTTCAAGCCTTCCAAATACGATTCATGCGCCACTTTACTTAAAAAATCAATGTTCATTCTCATCACATAACGCCAAACTGCTTGATTTTGAGCCGTATATTCATCATAAGGCTGTTTAACAATGAACTGGTGTAGGTGTTTTGGCAACCGTTCGGTAACTTTATTGAGTTTAATCGCGTTTTTCATTTAATGTTATTTATGCTGTGAATTTACAATTTTAAAATTCTTTTGGAAAATTATCTTAATCTGTCAGTTTCAAATTTTCACATTTGACCTTTAACTATTCGACTTATTTTCCGCAATCGATTTAGTAATTTTCACAAGAATTTATGACCCAACAAAAAGCCCTTCAATTGAATACTTCGTATCTTTGTGTTTTTCAAAATAACACCTATTTTTATGAACAAGAAAGTGATTTTAATGATTTTAGACGGCTGGGGAATAACTCAAGACCCTAAAGTTTCCGCAATTTATAATGCAAAAACCTCTTATATTGACAGTTTGTACAGCAAATATGCAAATGCAAGTTTGCGCACAGATGGAGAATATGTGGGTTTGCCTGAAGGACAAATGGGAAATAGTGAAGTTGGACATATGAATTTAGGTGCCGGAAGAATTGTATATCAGAACCTGGTTCGGGTGAACATGGCGGTTAAAAATAAAACGCTTGGAAAAGAAAAAGAGTTGCTTGATGCGATTTCTTACGCGAAAGAAAATAATAAAAATATTCACTTGTTGGGGCTTGTTTCAGACGGAGGCATTCATTCCCATATTGATCATTTAAAAGGATTGCTTGATGTTGCTGCAGAACACAACATGAAAAATGTGTTTTTGCATGCGTTTACAGATGGAAGGGACTGTGATCCAAAATCGGGCACAAATTTTATTGAAACCATTCAAGATTACATGAAAGAAACCACCGGTGAATTGGCTACAATTACCGGGCGTTATTTTGCCATGGACAGAGATAAACGCTGGGAACGTATAAAATTGGCTTATGACGCTCTTGTAAATGCCACTGGTGAAAAATCTACCAATGCCATTAAAAGCATGGAAGAAAGTTATGCTAAAGATGTGACTGATGAGTTTATCAAGCCCATCATCATGACCGATGAAAATGGTCATCCGAAAGCACAAATTAAAGCTGATGATGTTGTCCTATTTTTCAATTACAGAACCGATAGAGGACGCGAACTTACCGAGGTGCTTACCCAAAAAGATTACCCTGAATTTGGAATGAGAACGCTGCCGTTATATTACGTAACTTTAACCAGTTACGACGACTCCTTCAAAAATATTCATATTATTTACCACACAGATAATTTAGAAAATACCTTGGGTGAAGTATTGGTTAAAGCCGATAAAAAACAAATCAGGATTGCAGAATCAGAAAAATATCCTCACGTTACTTTTTTCTTTTCGGGCGGAAGAGAAAAACCATTTGAAAATGAAAAAAGAATTTTATGTCCATCCCCAAAAGTTGCTACCTACGATTTGAAACCTGAAATGAGCGCTTTTGATATTCGGGACGCCATTATTCCCGAATTGGATAAAAAAGAAGTCGATTTTGTGTGTTTAAACTTTGCCAATGGCGATATGGTTGGACATACAGGCGTTATGGAGGCGGCTATAAAAGCTTGTCAAACTGTTGATAAATGTGTGGAAGATGTGGTTGCGGAAGCACTAAAAAATGATTATACAACGATTATTATTGCTGACCATGGTAACTGCGAAACGATGATAAATCCCGACGGAACACCAAATACATCACACACCACCAACCCGGTTCCCGTAATTTTAGTGGATAAGGATTTAAAACATATTGATGATGGCATTTTAGGCGATATTGCACCTACCATTCTAGAATTGATGGGGATTGAAAAACCAACAGTAATGACACGTCATTCCTTAATTTAATTTTTACAACATGAAAAATCTGTTTTTTTCTATCTTTATATTGAGCATTGTGAGTTGTTCCGCTCAAAAAAATACTGCAACCGCTGTAAAAGACGAAGCAGGTAATTTAGTTGGCATTGCCAATAAAGAAAATTTTATGGCTGAACCTTATAATGCATGGTTTACACCAAATTACACAACCTATGAAACCAACAAGGAAGTGATTGAAAAACTGAAACCGCTTTTAAAAGAAGTGACCATAAAAGGTTTTATGGGAACTTGGTGCGGAGACAGTCAAGAGCAAACCCCTGTTTTATATAAAATTTTGGATGAAGCCGATTTTAACTATGACCATTTAGAATTAATTACCGTAAATAGAAGTAAATCCACTCCCGATAATTTACAGGAAGGTTTTGATATTGAAAGGGTTCCTACCTTTATTGTTTATAAAAATAATAAAGAAATTGGACGATTTGTTGAATTCCCAAGAGCGTCTGTTGAAGCAGATTTGTTAAAAATTGTTAGCGGCCAACCTTACAAACATTCTTATGAAGATTGAAAAAAAGAGAAGAGAATAAAGAGAAAAGACAGAATAAAATATAAATTATAAGTTGAAATATCTCAATACTAACTTCTTAGTACTAAACAAATAAAACTCCATTTCCTTTGTAAATGGAGTTTAATATTTTACTCTAAATCCTGAAGCTCACCGAGTTGTTTTAAGATGTCAAAAGTTTTTTTAGCTTCTTCTTCGTTAATGGTAGAAATGGCTGCACCCACATGAACCAATACATAATCTCCAACATTGGCTTCAGGAACCAAGGTTAAGCTCACTTCTTTTATAATTCCATCAAAAGACACCTTTCCTAATCTAAAAGTTTCATCCAACTGAGAAGTAATTTCTATTAATTTTCCGGGAATTGATAAACACATGGTTATTTTTGGTTTTTGGTTTTTGGTTTTTGGTTTTTGGTTTTTGGTTTTTGGTTTTTGGTTTTTGGTTTTTGGTTTTTGGTTTTTGGTTTTTGGTTTTTGGTTTTTGGTTGTATTACTTTTTTTTTCAATAAAAAAAGTAATAGGGCGGGTTTCTTTAATTTACTATTTACAAAGGGTTTAGAACTTTTATACTTAACTTTTTAACTTTTTAAATCCCAACGCGCCGCCTGGTATCTGCGCTCCATCTCGCCCATAGCTATCGCTATGTCGCACTATAAATGTTCACTGAACATTTTCTTTACGCTCTGTCCCCCATTCGGGGGTTAGGGGGCTTTTTTAAACTAAATTTTCTTTTAGCCACTTATACCAATCCTCCATTCCTTCTCCGGTAGTAGCGGAAACTTCAAAAAACAGCAACTTCGGATTTACCTGCAGTGCATATTTTTTTATATTTTCTACGTTTATATTTACATAAGGCAGCAAATCTATTTTATTAATGATGCAAATATCTGAGGTAAAAAACATATCGGGATATTTTATGGGTTTGTCTTCACCTTCAGTAGTACTTATAATGACAATACGTTTGCTTTCGCCCAAATCGAACATAGACGGACAAACCAAATTACCCACATTTTCAATCATTAAAACCGAATTGTCATTTAAATTTAACTTTTTAACCGCATCATAAACCATATCGCTTTCTAAATGACAGCCTTTGCCTGTGTTTATCTGAATTACGGGAACATCGAGTGCGGCAATTCTGTTGGCATCATTTAACGTTTGCTGATCGCCTTCAATCACGTAAAATGGAATTTCTGTTTTTAAATCGGTCAGAGTGCACTCTAAAAGCGTTGTTTTTCCCGAGCCGGGCGAACTTACCAAATTTAAGGCAAATATATTTTTTGCTTCAAAATAACCTCGATTTCTAGCTGCTGTAACATCATTTTGTCGCAAGATGTCTTGCTCAACTCCTATAACAGTTTTAGAATGCTTATGGGGATGAGCGTGTTCATGTTCGTGATCGTGTTCGTGATCGTGATCGTGTTCGTGATCGTGTTCGTGTTCGTGGTGATGTTCACCATGTTTTGTTATTGTAACTTTATTGCCATTACTGCATCCGCAAGTTCCACACATATAATTCAGATTTAAAATTCTAATGAACCAAATATAACCATTAAATTAAAACCAATGAAATTACAATACAATATTACAGTTGTTTAATTCAAATTCTGAAAAATGAATTAAGGCTTTATTTAAATTCTGTGATGTTTTGGCTGTTAATCCAATTTTCAACTCCCATTCATATCCTTGTATCGCTAAAATAAATGCTTTAGGTTGATGTTGATAAAGGTTTTCTGTTAGATATAAAATAGTTTCGGGTTTTAAAGCATGCGTACTAAAACTATAGTTTTGAGAAGGCTTGCATGTTTCAATTTTAAATCCATTTTGCAAGTTATTCTTAGAAGCATCTACAAAGAAAACCGAGCTGAATTGAGTCAATAATTCAGCGTCTTCAATTTGTAATTGATAGCGATATTCCAAAGTGTAATTATCATCAACCAACGGTTTTATTTCATCTAAAAAAGCCCAGCCCAAACCATCGTCTTGTCTGCCACTATTTCCAATTCCAATGATTAAACAGTTTTCTTTAAGTCTTTCTTTCATCAATTAAATTTCCTTTATGGTCTAACAATGTAATTTGTAATGGCATTTGTCCCAAGGCGTGTGTGGCGCAACTTAAACAGGGGTCATAAGCTCTGATAGCAACCTCAACTTGGTTCATCATTCCTTCGGTAATTTCTGCATTTCCATTAATTACATTTTTAGCTACCCATTTTACAGCCTGATTCATCGGTTCATTGTTGTGTGTTGTAGAAACTATTAAATTACAACGGGTAATTCTATCTTTATCATCCACTTCGTAATGATGAATTAACGTTCCGCGTGGTGCTTCTATAATACCAATACCTTCATTTCTACGTATTCCATTTCTGGTTAAATCATTGCTTAAAATAGCATCGTCGTGCAATAATATTTTCATCATTTCCGCACAATAAAGCATTTCAATTAACCGTGCCCAATGAGAATACATAGTTCTGTTATTGGTTTTATTTTCGGTCATCATTTTGAAAATGATTCGTTCTTTTTCTGCCAATGGAGTTTCTATACCATCACAAATATTCATTCGAGCTAACGGACCAACTCTGTTCCACCCTTTTTCTTTCCCTAAATGACTTAAATAAGGAAATTTTAAATAAGACCATTTTTCAACTCCTTCTTTAAAATAGTGTAAATAATCTTCATTAGGAACATCATTTAACGTAATATTCCCCTCTGCATCAATGGCTCTTAAATTACCATCGTATAATTCTAAAAATCCATTCTTTTTGTTCACCAATCCTAAATGACCAGAAGGATACGCTGCAAAAGTGTCTAACCAATTTTTATTCACTTCGTGATATCCTTTCATAAAATCGATAATTTCTTTAGACCAATTAATCATGGCATCTATGGATGGAATTTCTTTACTATCCAAAAAATAATCGCGGTCTTTAACGGTCATTTTTTTATGCACACCACCTGGAACAGCTGATATTCCGTGAATTCTTTTCCCTGCAATGGTTCTAATAATTTCTTGACCAAATTTTCGCATTAGAATTCCTTTTTTAGCTAATTCAGGATATTCAACTGCAACACCTACTACATTTCTTGAAATCGGATTAGAATTAACACCAAACAATAAATCTGGAGAAGCTAAATAGAAAAAATGCAAGGCATGCGATTGAAAAACTTGACCAAAATGCATCAATTTTCGAATCTTTTGAGCAGGTAACGACAAATCATGCGGATCTACTCCAACAATCTGATCAATAGCTTTTGCTGCTGCTAAATGATGACTTACCGGACAAATACCACACAAACGTTGCACCATTACAGGTGCTTCCCAATAGGGATGTCCTTGAATAAATCGTTCAAAACCACGAAATTCTACTATATGAAAAAAGGAATCTACTACTTGATTGTTTTCATCTAAATGGATGGTAACTTTACCATGCCCTTCAACTCTTGTAACGGGATCTATTACTATTTTTTTCATCTTCTTTAGGAATTAATCATACTTAAATTCATCGTGGATGATAGAATATTCTTCTTCCATCAATATACTTTTAACTACTGTCCAAATATGGTTGGCATTTGGCGGGCATCCCGGAATAAAATAATCAACTTTTACAATTTCATTACATGGGTAAACATTGTTGAGAAGCTGCGGGATATCTTCGTGATTTGGAATGATATTAGCGCCAATTTCGCTGGTAACACCGTGTATATAAGCTTCTTCTAAACACTCTTTAAGTGGTACAAAATTTCTCATGGCTGGAATTCCTCCCATAATAGCACATTCCCCAAATACGACTAGAATGTCACATTTTTTTCTGAATTCTTTTAAAACATGGATATTTTCTGAATTGGCACAACCGCCTTCTACTAATCCAATATCACATTGTTTACTAAATGTTTTAATATCTGTTAATGGTGATTTGTTAAACTCAACAATGTCTAACATATCAATTAAACCAGTATCAATATCTAAAAGAGACATATGACAACCAAAGCAACCTGCCAAAGAAGTTGTTGCCACAATAAATTTTTGATTTTTAGAAGCATGTAATTTTCTTCTTTTAACCGTTCCGCTTTTTGTTTTACCACTCAAATCATATTTTCTGTCTCCAAAAGGCAATTCATACACCATTCCTTTAACTAATATGGCACCAACAGGGCAAATACTCATGGCTCTTAAAGCTTCAGATTCTGTTAATTGTTCTTCTTGTTCGTAATCTATTTTAACCATGGTTTTAACACCTCTTTGAACAAATGAAAAGACATTTTTACCATCTTTTGATTTTATTTCTTCTACACACCGTTGACATAAAATGCAACGGTTAGATTCCATAATCATCCTTTTCGGATTGAAATCGACGGTTTTATCACTAAAAACATGTGGAAATCTAGAAACGGTTAATCCCATATCATAGCCTAAATTCTGCATATCGCAATTACCACTTTTCTCACACGATGGACAAAAGTGATTCCCCTCTGCATACAACATTTCTATGAGTGCTTTTCTTGTATTAACAAGCTCTGGAGTATTAATTTCAATTTGAAGTCCGTCTTGCACTTTAGTGGTACAGGCGGTTGTGAATTTTCCGTTTACATTTACCGTACAAATTCTACACGTTCCTAACGGATGTTTTTGGTTGTGAAAATGACATAATGTTGGAATAAAAATTCCATTCTCTTTAGCAGCCTCAACTAAATTTCTTCCCCGTTCTACGGTATAGTTAGACCCATCTATAATTATTTTTACTGGATTATCCATAGGTAGTTTCTATTTCATTAATAATAGATTTATAATCATCAGTTGCTTTGCTTAAATCAAATGAATGATTGAAATCACTTTCTGCTAACAGGCATTTTTTAAATTCTTCCGGGAATTTTAACATGGCTGATAATAAGCAATTGGTTGATGTTTTTCCCAGTCCACATCGACTAGCTTGTTTAATGATGGTACTCCATTCTTTAATCTCTTCTAAATCATTGGCATCAGCATGACAAAGTATGATTTTATTGAGTTTTTTATTCAATAAAAAATTGCCAGTTCTGCACGGAACACAAACTCCACACGATTCATCAACAAAGAAATCTGCTATATTTTTTAAAGTATACAATAAATCTCGACTCTTGTTAAAAACCATAAAAGAGCCTCCGCTGCGCAGCCCAACAGCTCTCATTTTACGCGCGTATTGAATTGGATCATCAAACTCAAATTGAATGTGTTCTGCCAATAAATTTTCTCCTGATATTTCTCTGTCAAAATCAGCTTCAGATAAACATTCTCCCGCAAAACCATTATAAAGAATAAAATGTGTATTTTCTGCTTCTATGAGTTTTAAAAAATCTTTCAACTTCATTCCCCATTCAATTTCATAAATACCGGGCTTTTTACAATCGCCAGAAACACTCATTAATTTTGTTCCCGGAGTAGCTTTTGTTCCAATAGCTAAATATTTTTCGACACCCATTTCCAAAATTCTAGGAACTGCAGATAAAGTTTCTACATTATTTACTACTGTTGGTTTTCCTAAATATCCTTTTTCTATTGGAAAATATTCTTTGGTTGATGGCTCTCCTCTTTTGCCTTCCATAGAATTTATAAGAGCAGTTTCTTCACCACAAACATAAGCTCCTGCACCCATAAATACCTCAATATCAAATTCGAAATAAGTTTTTGCTTTAATATTTTTCCCTAGCCATTTGTTTTTACGAAAATCATTGATAGTCGTTTCAAGTTTTTCTTTGAGATAATAATATTCTGCTCTTAGGTAAATAAATCCTTTATTGGCTCCAACGGCATAAGCGGCCATTATCATTCCTTCAATTAAAAGTTCCGGGAGTTTATTCATCAAAACTCGATCTTTAAATGTCCCCGGTTCGCCTTCATCAGCATTACAAATAATATATTTTTGAGATTCAACTTGTTGCTTACACAATTGCCATTTTAATCCTGTTGGAAAAAAAGCTCCACCTCTACCAGATAATTTCGATTTTTTAAGGATGTCTATCAACTCATCAGAACTGTAATTTGCTAGTTGATGAAGTGTTTCGAAAGGAATATGCTTTTTAAAAAATACCGTTTTTGAATTTTTTGGAGTGTATTGGATATTGTCATTTGGAGAATCGCAAATATCGTCAATTGGTGTTCCTTTTTTTAATTCTGAAATAATATTCTTAACTTTTTCTGGAGTTAGATGGGTAAACGGACGATAGTTTATTAACGCTGCCGTTTCTTGATCACTCAATCCAATACATGATGTTTCGAACAATCCAAAGAGTTTATCGTGAGTAACAGACCCAAACTTAATTCCAAGTTCAAGTTCAAAAGTTTCTTTTACCTCTTTATAATCTTTATACTTAGAAATAATGGCATTGTTAAGATAAATAGTGAATTTACCAACATCAGAAAGGTGAAAAAAATGATAAAAGGATATAATTCCTTCTATATCCATTCTCGACATATTAAACTCTTTGGCAATTTTGGTGATGTCATCTTTACTGATGAATCTCCTTTTTTTTTGAATATCCCACAACACCTTCAACAACAAGGTTTTGTTGGAATTGTTTTTTGTAGTATCCATAAAATAAGTACTTTAGCACTATAAATTTAATGAAGAATACGCGAATAATCTAATCAAATTTTAGATTTATTTACGAATTACACATTGTCAAATACAGCATTTTGAAGTGTTGATAATTCGCAAGTAATTAGATTATTGTTGAACTATAAATGGAAAAAGCCAGAATTCATTAAAAGATAATCATTCAACAATTAACGATTTCACCCTTAATTCTTTGCCTTTTAATATTATTTTAAACGAGCTTCGGCAAATCGGACAGGCATCATAGATATTTTTGAGAGGATATATTGAATCACAATCAACACATTGTCCTTCTGCTAAAATTACAATTATCTCTTTTTGTGCATTTTCTAAAACGGTATCTTTAACAACAACTTCCCAAACAAAATTTAACGAATCTAACTCAATACCGGCAAGGGTTCCTATTTCTAATTCAATTAATTCAATTTTATTTGCGTTAGCTTTTCTTAATTCTTGCTCTGCAATTTTGACAATGCCTAAAGCGACCGATAGTTCATGCATCTTTTGAATTTTAATGCTAATATAAATATAACATTTTTAAGAATGTAACTAAAACCTAAATTGATATCTATAATTCATTAAAACACTAAATTATCTTACTTATTATTTTAAATAATTCTAAATTAGAGTGTTACGTGTGTTTATTCAAAAAAAAATTATACTTTAGTCTTGTGCTTTTTTTAAAGTGGAAAGCACAAGAGTAAAAAAGTCTTTATTATTACTTAATAACTTTACTTATGCCTACCGAAAACGAAAAACGAGACACCTACTACGAAAGCATTATTAAACAAGGTTATAGCCGTAGAGATTTCCTGAAATTTTCTACCTATATGGCTGCTTTTATGGGCTTGGAATCAACTATGGTTGGACAAATAGCTGAATCTTTGGAAAAAACACCCAGAATACCTATCATTTGGGAACACTACCAAGAATGCACATGTTGCAGCGAATCTTTTATCAGGTCGAACCACCCTATTGTGGCTGATATTATTTTAGACAGAATCTCCTTGGATTACACCTTAACTTTAATGGCGGCTTCCGGACATCAGGCCGAAGCAGCTAAAAAAGCAATCATGGATAAATACAAAGGGGAATACATTCTTTGTGTTGAGGGCTCAATTCCTTTAGGTGATGACGGAAATTATTGCTGTATCGCAGGGAAATCGGCAAAAGAAACATTTTTGGAAGCCGCTGAAGGGGCAAAAGCAATCATTGCCTGGGGTAGCTGTGCATCTAACGGATGCGTACAGGCTGCAAAACCAAATCCTACAGGCGCAACGCCTATTCATAAAATAGTAAAAAACAAACCTATTATAAAAGTTCCTGGTTGTCCACCAATTGGCGAAGTTATGGCTGGTGTCATCATGCATGTGGTTGCTTTTGGAAGATTGCCTGAGTTAGACCGATTAGGAAGACCAAAAGCATTTTACGGAAAACGGGTACACGACAGTTGCTACCGACGTCCTTATTATGATGCAGGATTGTTTGCGGAAACCTTTGACGACCAAAATTCTAAAAATGGTTATTGCTTATATAAAGTTGGATGCAAAGGACCTATGACTTACAACTCTTGCGGAATCATAAAATGGAATAATGGCGTAAGTTATCCTATTCAGTCTGGTCACGGATGTATAGGATGCAGTGAGGAAAATTTCTGGGACAATGGACCATTCTATGAAAGAACAACCAACATACCTGGTTTTGCAGTGGAAAGTAACGCAGATACGGTTGGAAAAGTTGCCGCAGGTGTTCTTGCAGGTGGTGTTGCCTTACATGCAATTGGCGCTAATATCTCTAAGCGAAATGAACTTTTGGACAGAATCAAAAGAGGTAAAACCAATGAAAAAAATATTGATTTCTAAAACGTAATACAATGGCAAATAGAATAGTAGTTGACCCAATCACCAGAATTGAAGGTCATTTAAGAATAGAAGCTGAAATTAAAGACGGTGTCATCGTAGATGCTTTTAGTTCCAGCACCATGGTTAGAGGTATAGAAAGTATTGTGAAAGGACGAGACCCAAGAGATGTTTGGGCCTTTGTACAACGTACCTGCGGTGTTTGTACTACAGTGCATGCACTAACATCAGTAAGAGCCGTTGAAGATGCTTTGGGAATTGCTGTCCCTCCAAATGCCGAAATGGTTCGAAATATTATGGAAGGTGCTTTATATATGCATGACCATACCGTTCACTTTTATCATTTACACGCATTGGACTGGGTAGATATTGTAAATGCCCTAAAAGCCGATCCTAAGAAAACTTCTGAAGTTGCAAAGAGTATTTCAAACTGGCCAAAAAGTTCTCCAGGCTATTTTTCCGATGTGCAAAAAAGAATTCAAAAATTTGTGGAAAGCGGCCAGTTAGGCATTTTCGCAAACGGCTATTGGGGACATCCGCAAATGAAATTGCCTGCCGAAGTTAATTTATTGGCAGTCGCTCATTATTTGGAAGCTTTGGAATGGCAAAAAGAAATCGTAAAAGTACACACCATTTTCGGCGGAAAAAATCCACACCCTAATTATTTGGTTGGCGGTATGGCTTGTGCCATAAACTCAGATGGTGCAGGTGGTTTAAATGCAGAACGATTGGCTTATGTTGGAAAATTATTAAAAGACGGAAAAGATTTTATCGACCAGGTATATATTCCGGATTTGTTGGCCATCGCTTCTTTCTATAAAGATTGGGGAGCCATAGGAAAAGGATTCGGAAACTACATGTGTTATGGAGATTTCCCAACAAATGGCTATGCTGATATGTCAGGCTTTAAATTCCCTTCAGGTATTATTTTAAATAATGACTTGTCTAAAATCCTTGATGTTGACCATAGAAACAGCGAGGAAATCGAAGAATTTGTAAACAATTCATGGTACGATGATTATGCGGAAGGAAAAGACAAAGGAAGACATCCTTGGGAAGGTGAAACCAATATCAAATATTCAGGTCCTAAACCTCCTTACGAGTTTTTAAATGTGGAGGAAAAATATAGTTTTATCAAAACGCCACGCTGGAAAGGATTGCCAATGGAAGTTGGCCCACTTGCCCGTTTATTGGTAGGATATGGAAGAGGAAATAAAGAAATTCAAGATGCCGTTAATGGCGCCTTGGCACATTTAGATGTTCCTGTTGATGCCTTATTCTCTACTTTGGGAAGAACTGCCGCACGCGGAATTGAAACACAATTGGTTGCAAATTGGACCATAGAATTCTATGACACTTTGATGAATAATATTAAAAATGGTGATGAACGTATGGCAAATATGGACAGTTGGGAACCTTCCAGTTGGCCAAATGAAGCCAAAGGTGTTGGATTTATGGAAGCTCCAAGAGGCGCATTGGCACATTGGATAACCATTAAAGATGAAAAAACAGAAAATTATCAAATGGTAGTTCCTTCTACATGGAACGCTTCTCCACGAGATCCAAAAGGACAGCGTTCGGCTTATGAAGCTGCCTTAATCGGCACACCTGTTGCAGATCCTGAATTGCCGTTAGAAATTATACGTACCATCCATTCTTTTGACCCTTGTTTGGCTTGTGCCGTACATTTATACGATGAACACGGGAATCATATTTCCCAAGTTCAAAATATTGCAAGTTGTGACAGTTAAACTATAAATTATGGAAACTAGAAATTTTAAACGCGTGATGGTTTGGGAATTGCCGGTTCGGATTTTCCATTGGATAAATGTACTTTGTATTTTGACACTTGCCCTTTCGGGATTTATAATTGCCAATCCGCCTGCACTTGTGTCAAGTGCAGAAGCTACAAATTTGCATTCCTTTGGAATTGTTCGGTATATTCATTTTATCGCTGCATACATTTTCTTTTTTAATATGATTTTACGCGTGTATTGGTCATTTGTAGGAAATCAGTTTGCAAGTTGGCGCGCCTATTGGCCTTTCACCAAAAAAAGCTGGCATAATTTCAAGCACGTATTAAAAGTTGATGTTTTATTAATGAATGATGCGAAATCTGAATTAAAAAATATCAGTATCGGCCATAACAGCCTTGCGGCAACATCCTATATTGCTTTATTTTTTATTGCACTAATTTCCGTTTTTACTGGCTTTGCACTCTATGCTGACACATCAACCTGGTGGTTGCCAAAAATGTTTAGCTGGGTAACACCCTTATTGGGCGGGGACTTTATGGTTCGTAACATTCATCATATTGCGATGTGGGCATTTATCTTTTTTGCTTTGATACACGTATATTTGGTGTTTTATCATGACTGGTTAGAAGGTCGCGGGGAAGTATCCTCTATGTTTGGCGGATATAAATTCGTTAGTGAAGAGCGATTAAAAAAAGCGGAGGATGAAGAAAAAAAAGAATAATTAATATAATAATAATAACCAAGCCTAAAAGTGAATTCATTCGACCACTACTTTTTTAAGTTGAATGAATTTGCTTTTTTAAATTAATAAAAATGAATACCCTAAAAAGAACTCCAGTTGCTATCAGCAGCGATTCCTATTTTTTTGAAAAAGACAAATCGAACAGTATTTTAATTCTTGGCGTAGGCAATTATTTAATGGGAGATGAAGGTATTGGTGTTCACGTAATGCAAGAAATGGCTAAAATGAAATTGCCTGAATATGTTGATATTTTAGACGGAGGAACTGGCGGATTTCTTTTACTGAATTGTTTTGAAGCCTACCAAACCATTATTTTTGTGGATGCAACTATGGATGGGAAACCTGCAGGAACCATTTCGCTGATTCGTCCTAAATTTGCTTCTGATTTTCCTTCAGCATTAAGTGTTCACGATGTTGGCTTAAAAGACATGATTGAAGCCGTTTATTTAATGGAAGAAAAACCAGATCTACATTTGTTCACCGTTTCCATTGAAGAATTGGTTCCTATGACTATTGAATTGAACCCAAATGTTAATAATGCCATTCCCGAAATTATTGAACAACTATTAACGCATGCGGAAGCACTTCACCAAAAAAAAGTGTAAATTTATTGGCTATTTAAACTGTAAATAACCAAATGCAAACCTATAAAATTTCTATTTCCGGACAAGTGCAGGGGGTTGGATTTCGTCCGTTTGTTTATGATTTAGCAAAATCCTTTTCTTTAACAGGAACTGTTTCAAATAATGAGGAAGGTGTTATTATTTTTATCACTGGATTTAAAGATGATATTCAACATTTTTACAAAAAATTAATTGAAAATCCACCGCCAGTTTCCAAAATAAAAAGCCCTAAAATCGCCCAAATCAATTTTTTGGAATTTGCCGATTTCAATATTATTCCTTCCAAAAAAAACGGACAGTTAAATTTACCATTAACACCCGATTTTGCCATTTGTGACGACTGCAAAAAAGACATTCAGAATCCGGAAAACCGACGATTTAACTATCCGTTTACCACCTGCGTAAATTGTGGTCCGCGCTGGGCTATTACAAAAACTTTTCCTTTTGAAAGAAACCATACCAGCATCCATGATTTTCCCATGTGTAATGAGTGTGAAAAAGAATATTCAAATCCCGCCGACCGTCGATTTCATTCGCAAACCAACACATGCCCTACCTGCGGAATTGCACTAATTTTGTCAGATAATCTTGGAAATATTGTTCCTTCAACACCTCAAAATATTTTTAAAAAAATAACAAAGTTGCTGAATGAAGGAAATATTGTTGCAATTAAAAACACAAGTGGCTATTTGTTATGCTGCAATGCCGAAAATGAGGCTGTGATACAAAAATTACGCACCAAAAAAAACAGGCCAAACAAGCCTTTTGCCGTTTTATTTCCTTCTATTGAATTTTTACAAAATGACTTAATAGTAAACGAGCATCAACTCAAATCCCTCACTTCCGCCGAAAGACCCATAAATATTATTCCCATAGAAAATTATAAAGGAAATATTAAATTAAGTGCTGTTGCACCAGGATTAAATCAGCTAGGTGTGCTATTGCCTTACTCCGGAATTTTACAATTATTGGCCAACGAATTAAACTTTCCAATAGTTGCAACCAGCGGAAATATTCACGGTTCCCCAATTATACACGACAACGCAGAAGCGTTTGAAAAACTAAACAATGTTGCCGATAATTTTGTGCAGCACCCTCTGGAAATTACGTATCCGCAAGATGATTCTGTCGTAAAATTCAGCGCCAAATTTAATCGGGAAGTTTTATTCCGAAGATCGCGAGGATTTGTCCCAAATTATTTTGACGCGAAAATAAATTCCGAAGAAAAAATCATAGCAATGGGCGCCGATTTAAAAAGCAGCATTGCATTTTATCCCAATGAATATTTGTATGTAAGTCAGTACCTCGGGAACCTTCAAAATTTTGATGTATTTAACCGATTTACCAATATGGCTAAGGCTTTTACCACTATTTTTGAACAACAACCCGAAGTGGTTTTGGTTGATAAGCATCCTGGCTATCAGAGTACCCAATTTGGTAAAGAGTTGGCCAAAAAAAACAAATCAAAATTAATTGAAATTCAGCATCATAAAGCACATTTTTCAGCAATTTTAGGGGAACACCAATTATTTTCAGAAAAAATATTGGGAGTAGTTTTTGACGGCACTGGTTATGGCGATGACCACAACATTTGGGGCGGTGAGTTTTTTAATTATGAAGCAAATGAAATTACAAGAATCAATCATATTGATTATTTCGATTGGCTCTTAGGCGATAAAATGGCAAAAGAACCCAGATTGTCTTTACTTTCATTGGCTTCCCAAGAAATGATTGCCGTTTTAAAAGGGAAATTTACCCCAAATGAACTCAAAACCTATGAATCTATAAAAAAAACGAATAAATTAAAAACCTCATCCGCAGGAAGATTATTTGATGCTGTGGCTTCCTTGTTAAATATTACGGATTACAATACTTACGAGGGTGAAGCAGCCATTTTGTTGGAAAACAGGATTTCGGAATATAATCTGAAATCGTGCAAAAGTTATTTATCGGCTCCGGAAAATGGCATTTCGGCAAAAGAAATCATTAAAAATATTTATGCGGATATTCAAAACGGAACACCAACAGAACAGATTATTTTAAACTTTTTATATACGTTGGCATTTTCAATAATTGAGTTGGCAAAAACCAAAAAATATCAACATATTGCACTGAGTGGCGGCGTATTTCAAAACACAACTTTAATAGATATGTTAATTGCATTAGCGCCAAAGGAAATAAAATTGTACTTTCATAAAGATTTATCACCTAACGATGAAAACATCTCTTTTGGACAAGTGATGCATTATTTAAACATAACAAAATGAAATATTTAAGTGAATATCGAAATTTTGAAGCCACCAAGAAAATTTTGGATGAAATTCATAAAATCACCACGAGAGAATGGAATATCATGGAAATTTGCGGAGGACAAACGCATAGTTTGGTTAAAAACGGCATTTTGGAATTATTGCCCGAAAAAGTCAGAATGATTCACGGTCCGGGTTGTCCGGTTTGCGTAACGCCGCTCAATTTAATTGACAAAGCCATTGAATTGTTGGAAAAAGGCGTTATCGTTTGTTCTTTCGGAGATATGATTCGCGTGCCGGGAAGCAAAAAAAGTTTGTTGGAAGCAAAAGCAGTTGGCGGCGATTTGCGGATTTTATATTCCCCTTTGGAAGCTGTTTCCATTGCCAAGGAAAACCCCGAAAAAGAAGTCGTTTTTTTTGCGGTTGGTTTTGAAACCACTGCTCCTGCAAATGCCTTATCTGTTTTACATGCCGAAAAAGAAGGATTAAACAATTACACCATTTTGGCTTCACATGTATTGGTACCGCCAGCGATGGAGGCTATTTTAGACGATAAATTGTGCACTATTGACGCTTTTTTAGGCGCAGGCCATGTTTGTGCCATTATGGGAATGCAGGAATATTATCCGCTAGTCGAAAAATATAAAATCCCGATTGTCATCACTGGTTTTGAGCCTTTAGATTTGGTTCAGGGCATTTATATGGCAGTAAAACAGTTGGAAGAAGGGATTTATAAATTGGAAAATCAGTACGCCAGAATTGTAAAAGAACACGGCAACCAAGCCGCCATTACGGTAATACAAAAAGTTTTTGAAGTTGGTGCTAGGGAATGGCGAGGCATTGGTGAAATTCCAAACAGTGGCTATGTGATTAAAGAAGCCTACAGAAAATACGATGCTGAAGCAAAATTTAACATCAGCCACATTAAAGTACCCGAAAATCCGAATTGCATTGCAGGAGAAATATTGCGAGGCATTAAAAAACCAAATCAGTGCGATCAATTTGGCAAAGCCTGCAAACCTGCCAATCCGCTTGGTGCACCTATGGTTTCCTCGGAAGGCGCATGTGCAGCATATTATCATTTTTCAACTCATTTAACAGACTAAAACTAATATGGATACCACAGGATTTGAAACCATTAATTTAGGCCATGGAAGTGGTGGCGAACTGACCAGAAATTTACTGGACAACGTTATTTTCAACACTTTTAGCAATCCGTTTTTAGATCAAAAACACGATGGCGCCATTGTAGAAGTTCCTTCTAAAATTGCGATTTCAACTGATAGTTTTGTGATTACGCCCATATTTTTTAAAGGCGGAGATATTGGCGAACTGGCAGTGAACGGGACGGTAAATGATGTTGCTATGTGTGGCGCCATTCCTAAATATTTGTCTTTGGCTTTTATTATTGAAGAAGGCTTAAAAATGGAGGAATTTACAAGAATTGTAGCTTCTGTAAAAAAAGCAGCTGACGAAAGTGGCGTGCTCATTATTACCGGTGACACGAAAGTTGTTGAACGCGGAAAAGGTGATAAAATTTTTATCAACACAACCGGTTTTGGTCAGGTGCACCCGAAAGCGGCAATATCCGTGCATAACATAAAAGCAGGTGATAAAATTTTGGTAAATGGCTACATTGCCCAACATGGAATGGCCATTATGAGCGAGCGGGAAGGATTGGAATTTGAATCGGATTTGGTTAGCGACACCACCAATTTAAACTTTTTGGTGAAGGATTTACTGGATGCATTCGGCGAAAAAATAAAACTGTTCAGAGATCCAACACGCGGTGGACTGGGAACGGTTTTACACGAAATTGCCAACGACATTTCAAAAGGTGTTTTCTTAAAAGAAATTGCCATTCCTATGGAAAAACAAGTTGCCGCAGCCTGTGAAATGTTAGGATTAGATCCCATGTATGTTGCCAATGAAGGCGTGTTTTTGGTGGTTGTTGACCCGAGTATTGAAACGGAAGTTTTAACCTTGATGAAAAATCACAAAAAAGGAATAAATGCAGCACTTATTGGTGAAATCACCCAAGAACATCCAAACAAAGTAGTGATGGAAAGTTTAATTGGCGGAAAACGCATTGTGAGTCCGCTGGTGGGAGAACAATTGCCACGAATTTGTTAGCTTTTAATTTGCCATAATCCAATAAATACCAATAATAAAAGCGAACAAGCCGCCGGCCATGCGTATGCCTTTGAAAAAAGTAGCATTGTGATTTTGTTTTGAAAGTGAAGCGAAACTTCCAATTACAAAAGCAAAGGAAATCATAGCCAGCAAAGTTCCAATTCCAAAACCCAAAATGTATTTGGCTGAATCCAGTTTTGAGGCAAACCCTAATACGGGAAGAAATAACAAAAAATGAGCAACACCGGCCAAACCATGAACAAAACCAACCGATAAAGAGGCGATCATTCCCTGTTTTAAATTTGTATTGCTGTGTGTGTGTGATTTTTCATTTTGGTGAATGTGTGGATGTTTCCTAATTACTTCACTTACAATATAGCTATTTTGGGAATGTGTGTTAATTAATGGTTCACCCTCCTCATGAATGTGCGGATGCGTGTGAATCCTTGGATTTCCTTCAGCGTGCACATGGGTATGTTCGTGTTGTTTTTCATCCTTAAAAATTTTAAAGAAAATCCACAAGGCCAATCCTATTAAAATAAAGCCAACTAATTTTTCGCTGTGCGTCGATATTTTTTCAATGGGAATCAAGTCTTTAAACATCAAAAATAAAACACCTATGGAAAGCATTCCCAACAAATGCCCTATTCCCCAAAAAAGCCCAACTTTCCATGCTTTCTTTTTACTTTCAATGGCAAAAGGCGTTACTGCCGCCAAATGATCCGGACCTGAAATTACATGGAGTATTGCAGCAATAATCCCCGCAAAAATGGGAAAAGATAATTCCATTAGATGCTAAATTGAATAATATTAAAAATACATAATTATTGGATACAATCAACATTATAATCGTTCTAAATTGACCTATCTTTATGGGTATTATATAAGTAAAACTTTTATTTTTTTTAGAAATTTATGAGAGACTGTATCATGGCTGTATTCATTTTATTTTTTATAATATTGTATTATCATTCATTATGAAAAAAATTGATATTTTGCTGATTTTTCCTCAATATCAGGCACAAAAATTAATATGAAAACGAATCAAAAAATTATCGATGTTATTATTGTTGGAGGCGGATTGGCTGGATTAACAAGTGCTATTCATCTTTCAAAATTTGGGATTGGTGTTTTAGTCATCGAAAAAAATTCATACCCCAAGCATAAAGTTTGCGGTGAATATGTTTCTAATGAAGTGTTGCCTTACTTAAATTATTTAGGTTTAGATCCTTTCATTTTGGGAGCAAAAAAGATTGATACCTTTTTATTAAGTACCCCAAAAAACAAAATGATCAAAACAGCGTTGCCTTTGGGCGGATTTGGAATTTCCCGTTATACTTTGGATTACGAACTGTCTAAATTAGCCCTATCAAATGGAGTTGTAATTTTACAAGACAGCGTTATTAACATTCAGTTTTCAGAAGATCAATTTGAAATTACCACAAAAAACGAAGAAGTTTTTAAAGCAAAAATTGTTATCGGAGCTTATGGGAAAAGATCTGCTATTGATATCAAATTGGATAGAAACTTTATTAAAAATGACGCGCCTTTTTTAGCGGTTAAAACCCATGTAACCGGAGTTTTTCCTGAAAATGTTGTGGCTCTTCATAACTTTAAAGGCGGTTATTGCGGACTTTCAAAAGTGGAAGATGACAGCATTAATGTTTGCTATATTACTAATTTCAAATCATTTAAGAAGTATAAAAACATTGAAGATTTTCAAAAAAATGTGCTGTATCAAAATCCTAATCTGAAGGAAATTTTTGAAAATTCAATCGATGTCTTTCCAAAACCGTTGACCATAAGTCAAATTTCTTTTGCCGATAAAAGTCCGGTTGAAAACCATATTTTAATGTGTGGTGATACCGCCGGCATGATTCATCCGCTTTGCGGAAATGGAATGAGTATGGCAATTAGAGGCGGTCAATTGGCATCGCAACTAATAATTCGTTACTTTAACGGAAAAATTAAATCAAGATTGGAATTAGAAGCTATTTATAAAAAATCTTGGAACAGCGAGTTTAAATTTCGGCTAAAAGTTGGCAGGATATCAGCTTTACTTTTTAAAAAATATAATTTTTCAGAATTGATGATGTGGCCATTAAAAAGTTTTCCAAAGTTACTATCAAACATTATCAGGCAAACGCATGGAAAATCTCTAAAAGCAGCATGAGTTTTATAATTAATACAAAAGAGCGAAGTACTCAAATTGAACTGATGGATGATTTTTCTGTTGAAGGAAATTTACTCCGTGATTCATTGGATTCATTGGCAAATATAAACAAATGGCTTGGTGGCAATATTGTTACTTTAAACGGAATAAAAAAAGTTTTAAAAGAATACAATAAGCAAAAACCACTCACCATTTTAGATATGGGCTGCGGAAACGGTGATATGTTGCGCGAATTGGCCAAATATGGTAAAAAAGCAGGATACAATTTCACTTTAATAGGAATTGATGCCAATCAGCACACCATAAATTATGCAGAAGAATTGTCTATAAATTACCCTGAAATCAGTTATCTTCAACAAGATGTTTTTTCTGAGGAATTTCAACAACTTCAATATGATTTGGTGTTAGCCACCTTGTTTTTACATCATTTTTCAGAAGATGAAATTGTAAAATTATTATCGCCCATATTAAAAAAAGCAACTTTAGGAATTGTGTTTAACGATTTAAACAGAAACAAGTTGGCTTATTATCTTTTTCGAGTTCTGTGTTTGTTCATTAAAAATCCAATGACCAAAGAAGACGGTTTGATTTCAGTATTAAGGGCTTTTAAAAAAGAAGATTTAGAAAAAATATCAAAAAAATTACATGCAAAAAGCACTATTCAATGGAAGTGGGCTTTTAGATATCAATGGATAATTAAAAAATAAATGAGCGTTAAAATAATATCTGTAGCAAAACAACTACCTNAATTCNGCCGAACAACNGACGAAATAATCCCATTTTTAAAAGTTTGGTTAACCGGACAAGAAGATCGTTTTCAAAGAAAAGTTTTAAAAATATTTGAAAATGCAGGTGTTGAAAAGCGCTATTCCATTATGGATGCGCATGAGGTATTTTTAAACACTTCTTTTGAAGAAAAAAATGANATTTANGCCAGGGAATCCATAAAACTTGCAGAAAGNGCTTTAACAAAAGCACTGGAAAAAGCAGCTTTAAATCCACAGGATATTGACTATATNATAACCGTNAGTTGTACCGGAATTATGATTCCATCCATAGATGCTTATCTCATAAATAAGCTCCAAATGAAGCAGGATATTGTTCGTTTACCCGTTACTGAAATGGGCTGTGCTGCAGGCGTTTCCGGAATTATTTATGCAAATAATTTTTTAAAAGCCAATCCTAATAAAAGAGCGGCGGTAATTGCTGTTGAGTCGCCAACTTCAACATTCCAACTCAATGATTTTTCTATGGTAAATATTGTGAGTGCTGCAATTTTTGGTGATGGCGCTGCTTGTGTTATTGTTTCTTCTTATGAAGAAGATGAAGGTCCTAAAATTATAGATGAAGCGATGTATCACTTTTTTAATGCCGAAAAAATGATGGGATTTAAGCTTACAAATTCAGGACTTCAAATGATTTTAGATAAATCTGTTCCAGAAACTATTTCGGAACATTTTCCTAAAATTGTGTATCCAATTTTAGAAAAAAACAACATTACAATTCATAATGTGGACCACTTGATTTTTCATCCCGGAGGAAAAAAAATTGTTCAAACAGTTGAAACACTTTTTGGTTCCCTCGGCAAAAATATTGATGACACAAAAGAAGTCTTAAAATTATATGGCAACATGTCAAGCGCTACGGTTTTATATGTTTTAGAGCGCTTTATGGATAAAAAGTTGCCAAAAGGAGATGTTGGACTGATGTTGAGTTTCGGTCCCGGTTTTTCAGCACAAACAGTATTATTAGAATGGTAAGAGAATTTGAAAATAAAAATTTGTGGGCAGTAATTTTGGGCGGATCCAGCGGATTGGGATTGGCAACAGCTCAAAAAATGGCCAAGCACGGTTGCAATATCTGCATCATTCACAGAGACATAAAATCTGTTTTGCCTTCAATTGAAAAGGAATTTGAGTGTATAAAAAATGAAGGTGTCGCGTTGTTAACTTTCAATGTAGATGGTTTAAAAGAAGAAGAACGAAATAAAATTATTGACTCGTTAAAAATACACTTTGGAAGTAAAGGAAGTGTGCGGATGTTGGTGCATAGTGTAGCCAAAGGAAATTTGAAACCCATGGTTTCCAAAGATAAAGAAACCTTAAAAAACGATGATTTCCGATTGACTATAGAAGCTATGGCTATTAGCTTATACGATTGGACAAAAGCAGTATTCGACGCGAAATTATTTGCTTCGGATGCACGAATAATCAGTTTCACCAGCGAAGGAAATACCAAAGCATGGAAAAATTACGCTGCCGTTTCAGCAGCAAAAACTGCACTTGAAGCCATTACAAGAAATATCGCCTTGGAATTTGCGGTTCACGGAATAAAAGCAAACTGCATTCAGGCAGGTGTTACAGATACAGCGTCACTAAGAGCAATTCCGGGAAGTGAAAAACTCAAAGAACATTCTTTGGTGCGAAATCCCTTTAAACGATTAACAACCCCGCAAGACGTTGCCAACGTTGTTTATCTTTTAAGTAAAGATGAAGCTGCCTGGATTAATGGAACTATAATTCCTGTGGATGGAGGCGAACATATCAGTTAATTGCTAAAAGTAAATTGATTTTAATAAATATTTAAACACGAATGACTTCAAAAGAAATTATAGGTCTATTACCTTATCAAAAACCATTTTTGTTTGTTGATGAATTAACAATTATTTCCGAAGATGGAATTACGGGAAACTATACTTTTGATGCTGCCGCGTTTTTTTATAAAGGTCATTTCAAAGGCAATCCGGTAACACCGGGCGTTATTTTAACAGAAGTTATGGCGCAAATAGGCGTCGTTTGTTTGGGAATATTTTTATTGCGAAGCGAATTCCCCCAGCTTTCAAAGCCAAAAATTGCTTTAACTTCAACACAAATCGACTTCTTTTTACCGGTATTTCCGGGAGAAAAAATCGTGGTAGTATCTGAAAAAGAATATTTTAGGTTTAACAAATTGAAATGTAAGGTCCAACTTTTTAATGCTTCCAATGAATTGGTTTGCAGGGGATTTATTTCAGGAATGATTAAATAAATGAAAAACAGAGTTGTTATAACAGGTCTTGGTGTAGTATCGCCTAATGGTGTAGGAATTGCAGATTTCACAGCTGCCATAAAAGCGGGCAAATCCGGAATTCAATTTTTCCAAGAATTGGAAGATCTTAATTTTTCGTGCTGTATTGGTGGAATCCCATCTGTTTCCGAAGAATTGAAAGCTAAATATTTAAGTCCTTTACAATTGAGAAACTTCAACAGTTCAGGAATTTTATATGGCTGTATTGCCGGAATGGATGCTTGGTCAGATGCCGGATTTAAAATAGATGCTGAAAGTGAACTTGATTTCAACAGCGGTACC
>JGI1221J13441_10000264_pt1 | contig 24843 bp, 19 predicted proteins | sample LakVidmifraction_4_FD_13441 | JGI IMG/M metagenome (IMG submission 13441) | reverse complement strand
GACTGGATTTCATCTAAAATTAGCAAGGCTCCAACTTCTTCACAGCGTTGTTTCACCTTTTTTAAATAATCTTGCTTCGGGAAAATAAAGCCGGCTCCACCCTGAATGGTTTCCAGGATTACCGCAGCGGTTTTTTTAGTGATTTCTTTTAGGTCCTCCGTTTCATTAAAACGAATAAAAGAAATACCACCTACAAGTGGTCTAAAAGGTTTTTGGCGCTCTTCAAAATCCATAAGACTTAAAGATCCCATAGTATTACCGTGATAAGCTTTGTGAGCGGCGATAATTTCAGAGCGGCCGGTGTAGCGCCTGGCAAGCTTCATGGCACCTTCAATAGCCTCGGTACCGGAATTAGTGAGATAGGTTTTCTCCAGGGGTTTTGGGAAATTTTGCGCTAATAATTTGGTTAATTCCACCGCGGGATTTTGAGCATACTCCCCATATACCATCACATGAAGGTATTTTTCTGCCTGTTCTTTTATAGCACTTACCACTTTTGGATGGCAATGCCCCAGGCTGCAGGCAGAAACTCCCGCTACGAAATCCAGGTGTTTCCTGCCATCGGTAGTATAAATATAAGTTCCTTTTGCCCGTTCCACTTCCAGACCTAAAGGATGCGGGGTGGTTTGCGCCTGGTATTTTAGAAAATCTTTATTCATGATCTTGATCTTCTTCGGCATCGGCCTTCGTTTCATTTTTGCTTTCTTCTTCTTTAATTAACTTCTGGGGTTTCCTTTGCTGCGGAATGCTGTCTTTTTTCCTGTTTTTTAAATCTTCCGGCTTCAACCTGGATTTTTCATTTAGGAGCATATCATCTCCTTCTTCCCGTTCATCAAAGAAATCATTTTGTTCCTCGGGGAGGGGAATACCTTCAATTTTAACCAATTCCGGTTCAGGTTGACCTTTAAAAAGGTCTTCTTTGGTCAATAATCTTTCGTCGCCACGCCAGTTGAAACCTATTAGTTCCCGCACGTTGATTGGAAAATCTTCTTCCGGAGTTAAATTTCCGTCCACATTATTGTAGTAATAAATATCGTCTATTTGCCGGTTGCTAAATAATATCTTAATAGAGCTGGAGAGGGTTTTGTTTATTCCAATAAGTTCTTGCTCGCTATTTCTACTATAATATAAGGTCTCTGTATTTTTGTTTATATCTACCTGGTACAATTCATTATCTTCAAATAAGCCCACCAAGTCCTGACCTTTTACCTGGTTGTAACCTTTTATACTATCTTTCTGAATTAGGAACGCATTATTGAACACTCTTAACGAATCTAACTTTTCGGTAGTTAAATTATTTTGTAAATGAATGGTATCTCCTGTCATTTGGCTAAGGCCAGACCATATTATGGGGCTTCTTCGGGTATCTATAGAAGAAACAGGCCCCGAGTTAATATTAATCATTTTAGTGAGACCGGTGGCCTGATTTATATGTACCGAATCACTTTTACCACTCATATCTTTTTTATACAACCGAACATCATAAAAGCCGCGAATAATGCGCTTCTCCGGTTTCCCGGTAATCATAATGGTATCACTGTGTATAAAAAGGGAATCTTTACCCTGAACGCTGGCTGCCACCGCCTTTTTGGTGATAAACACCGAATCTTTCACTTTGTAAACTTCAGCATAGTGACCGGTAACCACGCTTTCATTAGTAGTATCAATAACTTCAATATTGTTGGTTGCTGATGCAAAATTGGTGTTCCGGTTAAAATACATGCTATCGCCCTTTACCGTGCGGTTTTCGTAATCTATTCTTGAATTTTTCACGAAATAACCTATGTCTCCCCGGGTGTCATAGAATCCGCGTTCACAATAAACCGTGCTGCTTTCACTTTTGATAGTAGAGGGGCCATAGAGGTATGCGTGCCCGGTTTCTCCATAAAAATCTAATTGTTCTGAATTTATTACATATTCGGGATTGGTGAGTACTACCTCTGAAACGAATGAATATTTATCTTTTTCCAAAAAGTACCTGCCAATATTACTGGTAATTACCCCGCCGGTATCGATTACTTTTCCGCCACTTCTGTAATAGGCTTGTTGCTTTAAACGATCAAAGAATAAACTGTCACTTTTAAGCGTTGTTTGTGGTCGCTGCATGACCACATCGCCACTGGCAAAAGCGAATTGAGTGTTCCCATTATATTCTGCATATTTACTTTCCATGCTTACGGTATCGCCTTGTTGCATCCTAACATTACCATAAGCTTTAAAAAAGTTTTCTTTATCGTAATGAATAGCCTGGTCACACCAAATCTCGATGCCTTCATGAATAAAATAAACCTGATTCTCAACTTTACTTAAAACAATAGCACCGGGATATTTATCTTCATCCTTTAAAGTCCGGTCGCTGGTGTAATCGATCTTTTTGGTTTCCTGGGAAAAAAGTTGTCCGTAGAAAACTATACTGAGCAAGAATAATAGAAGGAGTTTTTTCAAACCGAAAAATTTTCTTCAAAAGTAATTAAAATTTAGCTGAAAGGATTTAGGGCACCCCATATCCCGATTTTGATTTTTATTCAAATTTTTCATTACAAACTTGAGAAAACCTTTAGTTTAGCCTGCGTAAAGTGAAAATTATCACAAAATTCACAAAAATTAAGATCGAAAATCATTTCTTTGGAAAACTTTAACTTTTAAAAAAAAACCTGTTGTAAAAGTGGAAGTAGCAGAATCTACTTCTAAAAACACAAAATCGCGTAGAAGATTTATTAAAATGAGTGGTTTGGCAATTGCCGGATCGGGAGTTTTATTAGCATGTAGTGATGATGATGATTTGCCAGATAAGCCCAACCCACCAAAACCAGGAGATGTTTTTGATCTTGGCGCAGGAAACCTTGGTGTCCTTAATTATGCTTATGCTTTAGAACAGTTGGAAGCTGCTTTTTACAAAAAGGTAAGAGAAGGAGGCTATTACTCTGGCGCTAACGAAGAAGAGAAGCAAATAATGGACGATCTTTATTATCATGAGTCAATTCATAAAGCATTCTTTAAAACAGCCATTACGGCCGCAGTAGGAGAAGGAAATGAAGAAAAGGTCCTTCCTGAGCTTGAATTCGATTTCTCCAGCGTAGATTTTGACGATAGAATGACCGTACTTACAACATCACGTTTGTTAGAAGATACCGGCGTTTCTGCCTTTAATGGTGCTGGAAAATTAATTGATGTTGATGCAGAATTGGGAGGTGCTTATTTATTAATTGCCGGTAAAATTGTATCGGTAGAAGCAAGGCACGCTTCAGCGATTGCAGATTTAATAGAGCCAAACACTACTGCTTTTGCAAGAGACGAAGTACTTGTGAGTATTGGTGATTCAGGAAAAGCGTATGATAAAGCTCTTCTACCATCAGAAGTTCTGCCTGCAGTTATTGACACAGGTTTTGTGAAAACAGAATTTACTGCAAAGGAATTGCAATAATCAATTTTCCATTTTTCTAATTCAAAAAAAAAGATATTATGAGTTTTATAAAATTTTTAGATAAGCTTTCTGATGAGAAAGCATTAAATTCAAAAGGTTCCAGAAGGGAATCATTTAAACAATTTAAAGACTTCGGAAAAGGGGCAGCTATTGCTTCTATTCCCTTTGGTCTTGCCGCTACCAGCAGCAAATCTAAAGCTGCGACCATGAACATGGCAGCCGCCGCTTTTCAGGCAGATCCTACTGATGTTTTAAAATTTGCATTGACTTTGGAATATTTAGAACGCAATTTTTATCAAATGGGAATGGATATGGACGGACTTATTCCTGAAGAGGATAGGGCTGTATTTGGTCAAATCTTGAAACATGAAAAAGATCATGTTAGTTTTTTGGCAGGAGCGTTGGGTGATGATGCCATAGAAGAACCAACCTTTGATTATACCGGAGCACCAGGAGGCTTGAATTTGGATACCTTTAGTAACTATGCGACGTTTATGGCCGTTGCTCAAGGTTTTGAAGATACCGGAGTTAGAGCTTATAAAGGTCAGGCTGGAGCTTTGGCCAATGATAAGACTTTGCTGGAGTACGCTTTGCAAATTCATTCGGTAGAAGCAAGACACGCTTCTAAGGTTAGGAGAATGCGGGGAGAAAAAGGTTGGATTACAAATGCTGAAAATACCTTGCCAGCTCCTTTCAATGGAATTTATGCTGGGGTGCCCGATAGTGGAGAAGGGTCGCCGCATTCTGTCTGAAGCCAATACGGTACAAGGTGGGGTAGAACTTGCCGGTAAGTTCTCGGATCTTGGCGGAAATGCTGCTGTAACTGAAGCCTTTGATGAACCATTAACTATGGCGGAAGTAAATGCAATAGCAGGTACTTTTATCGTTCCAAAAGAAAGCTAGAATACTATTCTAAGTTTTGTTATAAAAAAAGCCGTTTCAGTTTTGAAACGGCTTTTTAATTGTGTGCCTTATTGAGGCTTTTATTTATCTTGAAGCCTGTCTTACACTATTTTGATTATTGTTTTTTAAAAATTAATTAATGAAAATTTAAACTGTTTATCAGATAGTTAAAATCAAATCTTTATTCTTGTTTCTTTTAGCGAAGCGATCTTTAATCTTTAACCGGACATTAATGGCTCTAAATATTTATCGTTCTATCGTCTGCGTCCTATCTGGTCCTACAGAAACGATTTTAATTGGGATTTCCAATTCTTTTTCCAGGAATTCAACATACTCATTAAACTCTTTCGGAAGTTGTTCAGTTTTGGTCATTCCTGTAAGATCTGCCGCCCAACCTTTAATTTCAGTATAAACCGGACTAATATTTTCCGGTTCAATATTATAAGGTAAGTGTTTAACCTCTTCTCCTTTGTAATTATAGGCAGTACATACTTTAAGGGTTTTAAAGCCGCTAAGTACATCGCCTTTCATCATAATTAGCTGTGTAATTCCATTTATTTCAACGGCATATTTTAAAGCTACCAAATCTAACCAACCGCATCTACGCGCGCGGCCTGTGGTGGCGCCAAATTCATTGCCTACGCGTCCCATGGTTTCCCCATCTTTATCAAAAAGCTCGGTAGGGAAGGGGCCGCTACCTACACGCGTAGTATAGGCTTTAAAAATCCCGTATGCTTCCCCAATTTTGTTTGGTGCTACGCCAAGACCTGTGCAGGCACCGGCAGCAGTGGTAGTTGATGAGGTTACAAAAGGATAGGTTCCAAAATCAATATCCAATAGAGAGCCCTGGGCGCCTTCTGCTAAGATGGTTTTGCCTTCTTTTTGTGCTTGATGCAAAAAGGCTTCGCTATCTATAAAAGTTAGGGTTTTTAAAGTTTCGACAGCATCAAAGAATTCTTTTTCCAATTCTGCAAGATCATATTGTACATCTACATTGTAGAATTTGATCATTTTCTGGTGCTTATCGGCTAAACTTCGGTATTTGTCCTTCCAATTATCCAATTCTAAATCTCCTACCCGAATTCCGTTTCTACCGGTTTTATCCATATAGGTAGGTCCAATTCCTTTAAGGGTAGATCCAATTTTGGCTTTCCCTTTAGAGGTTTCAGAAGCCGCGTCTAAAAGCCTATGGGTAGGCAGAATTAAATGTGCTTTTCGTGAAATAAGTAATTTAGACTTGTAGTCTATGTTATTCCTGCTGAGGTTATCCAGTTCTTTTTTAAAGATTACCGGATCTATTACCACGCCATTTCCAACCAGGTTTAAGGTGTCGTCGTGAAAAATCCCCGAAGGGATGGTGTGGAGTACGTGTTTTTGCCCATCAAATTCCAGGGTATGTCCCGCATTGGGGCCGCCTTGAAATCTCGCAATAATATCGTATTTAGAGGTGAGTACATCAACAATTTTTCCTTTGCCCTCGTCACCCCATTGGAGCCCGAGTAGTAAATCTACCGCCATGAAAATCTTAAGTTAGTTGGTTGTTTTTTTATTGCCGTAAAAATATAAAGAATGTTTGGTGATTTCTATATCAAACACTTCTTCAATAGTCGTTTTAATAGATTGGATACGCGGGTCACAAAATTCAATGACTTCTCCGGTATCGGTTAAAATAACGTGATCGTGCTGTCTGTCAAAATAGGACTTCTCATATTGAGATTGATTTTTCCCAAATTGGTGTTTTCTAACCAATCCACACTCCAATAATAATTCAATGGTATTGTATAGCGTGGCCCTACTTACCCGATATTTTTTATTTTTCATTTTGATATAGAGTGACTCTATATCAAAATGATCGTCGTTATTATAGACTTCCTGAAGAATAGCAAAACGCTCCGGGGTCTTTCTATGTCCCTTTTCTTCCAAATACTTCGTGAAAACGTTTTTAACTACTGCCTGATCGTTCTTATTTACAACTTTTTTGCTCATAATAATATGTAGCTTACAAAGATATGTGATTATTCACGGCTAACCTTGTCGATGCCGTTAATTTTTTTGAGTCGGTTTATGATCTTGGTGAGGATAGCATTGTTCTTTACCTTAAGGGTTATTTGTCCGCTAAAGACGCCATCTACACTTTCAAAATTAATCTTCTGCATATTGACATTCAGGTTGCTGGAAATTTCTTTAGTAATTTCACTAACCAGGCCTAAATTATCAATTCCAGTCAATTTAACCACGGCTTTAAAATCTTGTTGCGAAGAATCTATCCATTTAGCGGGGATAATCCTATAGGCATAATTGCTTTGCAATTGGAGTGCATTTGGACAGTTTTTTTTATGAACTTTTATCCCGTCATTTACGGTAACAAAACCAAAAACCTGATCTCCCGCAATGGGATTGCAACAGTTGGCCAATTTGTACTCCAGGGTTTCGTCTTCATCGCGCCCAAAAACAAGCTGATCGTATTTGGAAGTAATCTCATCTTTATCGAGATCTTCAGCGATAATAGGTCTTTTTATCTTTCGCTTAATGTAGCTTACCAAAGCATTACTTCGGGAAGAAGCAAATTCCTTTAATTTCTTATTATCTATTTTTCCTATTCCTACCCGGTAAAAAAGGTCCAGACTGGTTTTAAGGTTAAAATGAACTACCAATTCATTGATAGTTGATTCACTAAAAGGTATTTTTTGCGCTCTTAATTTCCTGGTAAGAATCGCTTTGCCTTCTTCGGCTATTTCGCGTTTCTCGTCTTTTAGAGAAGTTTTAATTTTGGCCCGGGCCCTGGCGGATGTTGCATAATCGAGCCAGTTTACATTTGGTTTTGCATTTTCTGAAGTAATGATTTCTACCTGGTCCCCACTTTTTAGCTCGTGGCTTAAAGGCACCAGTTTATTGTTTACACGAGCCCCTCTGGTTTTTAAACCAATCTCGGTATGAATACTAAAGGCAAAATCTAAAGGTGTTGCTCCCTTGGGAAGGGATTTTAAATCTCCTTGCGGGGTGAAAATAAAAATCTCTTTTGAATAAAGGTTCAGCTTAAACTGCTCTACAAAGTCAACGGCATTCGCGTCTGGATTTTCCAGTGCTTCCTGAAGCCGGTTTAGCCATTCTTCAATCCCTCGTTCTTCCTGAACATCTCCCTGCTTATATTTGTAATGAGCCGCATAACCTTTTTCGGCAATCTCATTCATACGCTTACTTCTAATTTGCACCTCTACCCAACGCCCTTTTGGTCCCATCACGGTAATGTGCAAAGCTTCGTAACCGGTAGATTTAGGCGAAGAAATCCAATCTCGTAAACGGGTGGGGTTTGGCCTAAAATGATCGGTTACAATAGAGTAGATTTTCCAGGCCAGGAATTTTTCATTCGTCTGGTCACTATTGTAAATAATCCTGATGGCAAACTTATCGTAAACTTCATCAAAACCGACGTTTTGGGCTTTCATTTTACGATGAATAGAGTAAATAGATTTTGTTCTTCCTTTTATGTCGTAAGAAAAATCTTCCTTATTCAAAGAATCTTCAATAACCTTAGAGAATTCTTTAATATAAGCATCTTGTTCTTCTTTACTCTGCCTAATCTTAGTGTAAATTTCATTAAAAATCTCGGGTTCGGTGTATTTTAAACTAAGATCTTCCAGTTCGGTCTTTATGTTATAAAGTCCTATCCTATGGGCCAGCGGAGCATAAATATAAAGGGTTTCAGAAGATATTTTTTCCTGCTTGTCTTTTCGCATAGCGGCCATGGTTTGCATATTGTGCAAACGGTCGGCTATTTTAATGATGATTACCCTAATATCGTCATTAAGGGTAAGTAGCATTTTTCTGAAATTTTCGGCTTGTAGCGAAACGTCTTTGTCCTTTTTTAAGCTGGATATTTTGGTGAGTCCATCAACAATGCTCGCCACAGTATCCCCAAACATTTCCTCAATATCTTCAAGGCTATATTTGGTATCTTCTACCACATCGTGTAAGAGAGCCGCAGTTATAGAAGTTGCATCCAAACCAATTTCTGAAGCCACTATTTTTGCCACATTTATAGGATGAAAAATATAGGCTTCCCCAGATTTTCTGCGTTGGTCTTTATGCGCATCTACAGCGGTATCAAAAGCTTTTCTAATTTGTTTTTTGTCTTCATCATTTAACCCACGGTAACTTATGCGCAGTAATTCTTTATACTGCCTGGCAATTTGTTTGTTTTCCTTTTCTATAGCTTCTTCTGTCATATTTTAAAAGTACAATTAAGATTATAAAGAAACAACTATGCTTTCCGCTTTGAGGGATTGGAACGAAATAACCTATCCATTTTGACTTGCTCTTTTTGCACATTCACATCGTTAAAAAGCCTCGCTTTAGCTACACTTCGACAAGGCTCAGCACAGGCGGCTATAGCTGTGTTTTTTGCCTCGTCAATGTACAAAATAGCATCGTCAATTCCGGTCATTTTATTTCATCCCAAACCCTAAGTTGCTGAATCTTTGTAAAAGCGTGGGATGGGAATAATGCATAAAGACATAGGCCTTATGCGGCGTTAAATTGCTTAGGCTGTTTTTGGAAAGCTTTTTTAAACTTGAAATTAACGGACTTGCAGCATAGGTGTTTTTTGCATAATTATCTGCTTGATATTCAAATTTGCGCGAGAGAAAATTCATTAATAATCCTGTGATTTCTGAAATAGGACTGTACAAAATCCCAAAGGCTATTAATCCAATATGAAAACTGGGCTCTGCCACTCCAAGTGCCTGGGAGAGCGCAGGGTTACCAACAAACAAGGAAAGTAACCACAAGGTGAACCCAGTAGTTAAGATGGAAGCGATTAAATTGACCAGGATATGTTTCTTTTTATAATGGCCAACTTCGTGGGCAAGCACAGCCACAATTTCTTCCTCTTCCAAATCGTTTACTAATGTATCAAAAAGGGTAATGCGTTTTTCTTTTCCAAATCCCGAAAAATAGGCATTAGCCTTAGTGCTCCTTTTAGAACCGTCTATAATAAAGATATTATCCAGGGTAAAACCGACGCTTTTGGCATAAGTTTCAATCTTGGTACGCAGGGAACTTTCTTCCAGCGGACTTTGTTTATTGAATAAAGGCACGATGAGTTTGGCGTAAAACATATTGAGGAAGATTGAGAATACCGAAACCAAAATCCAGGCATACCACCAAAAATCGCTTTCGGCAAACTGGTAGAACCATACTATTAATGCTAGAATTCCGCCTCCTAAGACGATCATCATAAGCCAGCCTTTAATTTTATCTAACACAAAGGTTTTCTTTGTGGTTTTGTTGAAACCGTATTTCTCTTCTATCACAAAAGTACTATACCAGGAAAAAGGAGTGGTGAGGATGTCGCTCCCAATCATAATTATTCCGAAGAAAATAAGGGTAACTAAAATTTCATGATCAGTAATACTTCTGGCAATCTCATCTACCCAGGCAAAACCGTCAAATATGATGAAACCTAAGGTGAGTAAAACGGAAAAAGTAGCCGTGAAGATACCAAAACGATAGCCTTCTTTTTTGTAGGCTTGCGACTTCTCATACTCTTCCTTATTGTAAACATCGTCGAGTCCTGCAGGAATAGGATCATCAAAATGCTTGGCATTTAAGGTGTCGAGGATTTTATCAATAATAAAATCGATAAGGATAATGCCAATAATGATATAAAATATAGTTTCCGGATTCATTAATTCAAGGTTCCAGGTTCAAAATTTTAGTTTACTCGATAATCGAGATTTTAATGCTACGAGACTTGTCTCCAAATCAAAAATATTTTTCACGCTACGAGTTCCCCCCTTCGGGGGTTAGGGGGCTTTTAGCCTTTTTATCCACGTTGTCGTTTGGCTTCAAAAATAAGGATTCCGGCGGCAACGGAAACGTTAATAGAATCAATTTCACCACTCATGGGAATAATAATATTTTGAGTAGCATTGTCGCGCCAGGCTTCGCTTAATCCGGTGGCTTCGGTGCCCACAACGATAGCCGCAGAATTGGTGAAATCTATGTCGTAATAAGCTTTGGAAGCTTGTAAAACAGCGGCATAAATTGAAATATTTCTTTCTTTTAAAAATGAAATAATCTCTGAACTGCTGCCGGTTGCGATTTGATTGGTGAATACACAACCCACGCTAGAGCGAATAATGTTTGGATTATAAAGATCGGTTTTGGGATTGGCAATAAAAACGGCATCTACCTTCGCAGCATCTGCAGTTCGCAAGATAGCCCCAATATTTCCCGGTTTCTCCGGAGCTTCAGCTATTAAAATCAAAGGTTTTTCTGTGAGAAAATTAATATTTTCTAACCTATTTTCTTTATTCTCAAAAATGGCTATAACGCCTTCGGTACTGCTTCTATAAGCCAACTTTTCGTAAACCTCCAAAGAAATTTCTGTAACCTGAATTGCTTCAGAAAAGTTGATATTTAGACGTTCCAGGCTTACTAAACTTGAACAGAAATACAGGGATTTCAATTTAAATCCCCCTTTTAACGCCAGTTGAATTTCGCGCCGACCTTCTACCAAAAATGCATTTTCTTTTCTCCGAAGCCTCGATTTCTCCTGAAGCTGCAACAGGTGCTTTATTTCCTTGTTCTGGGTGCTACTAATTTGCTTAATCATAGGTGTAAAAATAATTCCTTTTCAGCTATCGCAAAGAAAAGAGCTTCCGAAAGTATTTTTTTAGGTTTCATAAATTATGGAATGCAGATGACGCTGATTATTATGATCAAATAAGATTTATCAGTGGTAGTCTGCCCAATCTGCGTCATCTGCGTTCTAATTCAACTACTCCTAATTTGGTTATTATTTACTAGCGCTATCGTATTTTTCCATATATCGTTTATAAAGTTCGGTTTGATGGGTTTCCAAACTAATTTCACGTCCCTGGATAAAGGCGTGGGTTAAAATATTGCCTCTCATATCTAGTGCATCGCCTTCGCTAATAAATAAGGTCGCTACTTTTCCCTTTTCCAGGGTGCCAACCCTATCGTCAATTCCTAAAATTTTAGCGGTATTGGAGGTGATAAGCTTTAGGGCTTCTTCTTTTCCCAAGCCGTAAGCTCCGGCGGTACCGGCATAGAAAGGTAGGTTTCGGGTATTCATACGTTCCATACTCCCGCTACTTTCCAGGGCTACCAAAACCCCTTCATTGTGTAAAATCCCTGCTAATTTATAGGGAAAATCATAATCGTCGTCCTCGCTATTTGGCGTATCGTGGGGACGTTGTACCAGGACAGCGATCTTATTGTCTTTTAGTTTGTCTATAACTTTATGGGCTTCGTACCCACCAACAAGCGCAAGGTTTCTCAGATTTTGATCCTTTTTAAACTCCACTACGTCAAGAATTTCTTTGGCGCCATCTACATGAATATAAACCCGCTTATCTCCAGAGAATACTTTTTTCATCGCCTTGTAGGCCAAATTTGTTTTTTCCGGTTTGGTTGCTAAATAGGCTTTGGCCTGCGCAAAGAACTGGGTAAGTTCCAAAATATCTTTATCATAGTCTTCGCTGGGTTTTATTCCGGGATCTTCTCCTGCCCACCAGCGGCCTCTGGTAAAACTACTGGGCCAGTTAATATGTAAACCGTCATCTTCCTTAATTACGGCATCTTCCCAATTCCAGGCATCAAACTGAACAATAGAAGAAGTACCCGAAATTATTCCTCCACGAGGTACAATTTGGCCCATAAGAACTCCGTTGGGACGCATACTTTCCACAATCTTACTCTCGGCATTGTAAGCGATTAAACTTCTTACGTGAGGAAGCATGCTTCCAATTTCATCTTCATCATCGGTAGCACGAACGGCATCAATTTCTACCAGGCCCAGGGTGGCGTTTGGCGCAATAAACCCGGGGTAAACGTGTTTCCCTTCAGCCTCAATTATCCTGCCCCGGTACTGCATTTTTGTGCTCGTGGCATCCATAACCTGGGTTAGTTTTCCATCTTCAAAAATTATTAAACTGTTCTCAATAACTTCCCCATTTCCTAAATGGGCAGTAGCGCCTACAATTGTTACTGCTTCGGTTTGTTTTTTTGCAGGGGTTTGTTGGGCAAAAGAATTTCCTATACAGCCAAATAGTGCGAGTATTACTAAATATTTCATCTTCATTTTTCTTTTTATTGCAGTTCTTCCAAAGTATTACAATGGATTTCCTGTTCTTTTTTCTTAGTTACTTTTTGGGTTTTTACGCCTTTGTTCTTGGCACTAAGCATTTGTGTAACCAATTGAGAGCGTTGTTTCTTAATTTTGGCTCTTAATTTCCGGTCTCTTTCCACATCAAAAAAGACTTTTCCCTGAATAAGGGTTTTTTCAGCCTTAGCGTAAATGGAAAGGGGATGGTCTGACCAAAGCACTAAATCGGCGTCTTTTCCTGGTTTTATACTGCCTACCCGGTCGTCTATATGCAATAATTTTGCCGGATTTAAAGTAACGAATTTCCAGGCATCTTCTTCAGAAACACCACCATATTTTATGGATTTTGCGGCTTCCTGGTTTAACCTTCGGCTCATTTCGGGATCGTCACTGTTTATGGCCACCGTAATTCCCTGGCTGTGCATAATTGGCGCATTAAAGGGAATGGCGTCATTTACCTCATATTTATACGCCCACCAGTCTGAAAAAGTAGATCCTCCGGCGCCGTGTTCTTTCATTTTATCGGCTACTTTATAACCTTCCAGAATATGGGTGAATGTATTAATTCTGAAATCAAAGTTTTCGGCTACTTTCATCAGCATATTAATTTCACTTTGAATATAGGAATGTGCCGATACAAAACGTTCGCTATTTAGAATTTCAACCAGCGTCTCCATTTCCAGGTCTTTCCTAAAATCTTCGTCATTCTTCTTTCTTTCTTCGTATTCTCTGGCCCGTGTAAAATAATCGGTATAAACCTGCTCAACTCCCATTCTGGTTTGTGGAAATCTAGAGCGGCTGCCCCAGTTAGATTGTTTTACATTTTCACCCAGAGCGAATTTTATAAATTTNGGGGAATCTTCAAAGATCATATCTTCGGCGTTTTCTCCCCATTTTAATCTTAAAATAGCAGATCGTCCTCCAATAGGATTTGCCGAACCATGTAGTAACTGAACGGTAGTTACCCCGCCGGCAAGGTTGCGGTAAATATTAATATCACTTGGGTTTATCACATCTTCCATACTTACTTCTGCGGTAGAATTATGTCCCGCTTCGTTAATGGCCGAAGCCGCGATATGCGAATGTTCGTCAATAATTCCCGAGGTTAAGTGTTTTCCGGTGGCATCTATAACCCGGGCATTTCCCGCGTTTAAATCTTTTCCTATTTTCGAAATTTCTCCATTTCTCACCAATACATCGGTGTTTTCTAAAATTCCATCTGCTTCATTGGTCCAAACGGTGGCATTTTTAAAGAGGATTTTTTCTTGTTTTGGCAATTCAGAAAAACCATAAGCCTTATTGGGAAAACTAACCGGCAGGACTTCATGAATAGCTGGTTCTTCATCTTCTTCTTTGTCATCCTCCTTATCTTCTTCAGTTTCTGAAGTGGTTTTTTTAGTTGCTGTGAAATTTGTTTCAGCCCCGTCTTCCAGGTACGCAATTCCCGAGATGTTATTGGATATTTTTGGAGTTTTAGCAACCAACCGGGTAAATGTGGTTTTAGTGGTATCTGGAGAAGAGAGGAGTAAGTTCATCCAATTATTGGCAAAACTGAGTTTGGCGCCCAGTTTGGTGTCGCCCTGTGTTACACTTGCTTTGGGCTTTTCTGGCTTGCCGGAAATTTTTAGCTCATAGCTTTCCCCGTCTAACTTTAGGTTGTAAGTGCCGGTAATATCGGTGGTATTCATCGTTTCGATTACGGCTCTTTTTCCCTGGACCCAGTTTTCGTAAATGCTGGTCTCTTCATCAAAATAATCACCTGAAGTAATAATGAAATTAGCCCAGGCTCCTTTTTTTAAAGTCCCCAGCTTATTTTCTTCTCCCAGTATTTTTGCTGGGGTAGTGGTTAAAGCGGTTAGGGCGGCTTCTTTACTCAATCCGTAAGCTACTGCTTTTAGTAAATTTTTTCTGAAATCCTTTCCTTCTTCCAGCTCGTGACTGGTTATAGTAAACGGAATGTTATTCTCGCTTAGCATTTTAAGATTCGCGGGCGCCTGGTTCCATTCTTTCATTTCGGCCAGGCTTAGATGTTCTGCCATAAATGGATTTTCCACATCAAAAGCGTCGGGGAAGTTAAGCGGCACAATAAAAGTCTTCCCGGTTTTCTTCACCTCTTCTAACCGTTCATATTCTTTTCCGTCGCCAAGAATTACGTAATCTATAGCAAATTCATTCCCAATTTTCGCCGCTCGTAGTGCATCCAATAAATTATCGGTAGCGAAGATTTGCTTCAGGTTTTTATTTCGGTTTAAGGCTTCTAAAGCGAGATCTTTATTCTTTGTTTTTCCCTTTTTATACCAATCTGCGTCAAGATAAGCCTGGCGAATTAAAGCCATTGCGCCCATTGTGGAAGTAGGGTAGGTTTGTCGTGATTTTTTACTCTTGTCGAAAGAAAGGTATTGTGCCGAGCGGTCTTTAAGGATACGATCTCCTTCGGTGCCTTCCGGGGTTAGCGCTACTAACATTCCGGTTCCTCTAATAATTCCGTCTGGTAGGTGAGTGTTCACAACGCCAAAGCCTGCTTTGTGCAATGCAGAAGCGCTTTTTTCATCATAATTAAATTCCTGTACCGCGTCGGTTTCAGGCCTTATGTGATCATTCCAGTAATAACCTTCCCGGTTAGCATGGTACTGCGGTTGGCCATTTCCGTTGTCGGCCTCTTTTGGCGCTTTAATTCCGAAGCTACTATAAAGGTCTATAAAGGAAGGATAAACTTCTTTTCCTTTAAGATCTACTATCACAGCATTTGCCGGAGTATTAACCGATTTCCCAATAGCGGTAATTTTGCCGTCTTTAACTACAAAACTGCCGTTTTCTATAAGTTCTCCCGGACTTATGTGAATTTTCGCATTTTTAAATACCCTGTAGTTGGTTTGAGGATTTTTAACCCCATCGTTTTTGGGGAAGTATTCCTGGGCTTTAGTTTGCAAGCTGACCAGAAATACAAGACAAAGTAAAAGTCTTACTTTCATAAAATTTTAGTTGGTTTAAACTGATCTAAAAGTTCGTAAATTAAGAAAATTAATGCAGAGCTGAAGTAGCTTTTCTCATTAACTGATATTAAAAATTTATTCTGAAGTTTAATTGAAAATATCGGCATTATTTTCTATTTCCGTTGCTAAAATTAAAATTGATGAAAAATGGACTGTAGGTTTAGGGCTTCTTCAAACCCGAGTTCGAGCATAGAGAAATGTGTCAATTTGAATCCCCATTTAAAAACTTTGAAAAAACGGCGGTATTGATGTAATTCAAGATGATTCTGGATTAAAACGTAAAATAATATCTACCACGAATTCACCAATATTTTTAATCCCTCCAGAGGGTTTAATTCCCCGAGGCTTGCCTCGCAATTTTTTAAAAGTATTTTCCGATTCATACCTCGTGGGCTTGTCCCCAGGTTATTGATTTAGTGAATTCGTGGTCTTTTTTATATCGGACTCTCATTTCTGGAATAAATGCGGAGTTTTAGGTTGGGTTACAGTCGGTTTTTTTCTTCGGAAAAATAATTAACCAAAAGCCCCACCACATAACTATAACTTTTCATGCCTCCAGATTGGTTATTTACAATTAGAAACCGATTATAAAACATTTTAAATATGGGTTCGAAAGGATTCTGATGCGCCATCCAAAACTCGTCCACCTCGCGGTAATTTTCTAAAACCCCTGGCTTAATTTGCTTTTTTAGCGCTTCAAACTTATCTGGATCCCTTCGGTATATTTCATTTAGGCAATAGCGTAGGGCAAAGGTGTACCCGGAATACCTAAAATAGCTATCGGAATGGTTCATGGTATTAAGGCAGGCAATGAAATTTGCTTCATTTTCTTTGGCAAAACCTAATTGATGGCCAATTTCATGGCTGGCAGTGGTGGGGATTTTATAGCTTACAATTTGGGTATTTACTTGTGCCTCGCCGGTTAACGGATTCAAATAGCCATTAAAGCCCATATAGCTAAGCGGAATACTGAATAAAGAGCGTTTTAAAGACTCCCCACGGTAGGTGAGTTCAGGATAACTTGCGCTTAGTTTATTATAACCCGCTATCGTTTTTTCGAATATTTCGTTCTTGGAATAAGGGATTGCTACTTTAACCGAATCACTTTTAGCTAATGTGCTATGCAATTTATTCGATTCAAAAATTAAAATTTCAGAAAGGGAATAGAGTTCTTCGGTAGTGTATTCATTTCCTATTTCCAGGCTTTTGTGTAAGGGTAATCGATAAAAATTGAAGCCCCAAAAAATATGAAAACAAGCGTAGATAATAGATAGAACCGCCAGCATATCTAGAATCCAATCTTTGGGATTTTTAAATTTTTGTCTAAATCTTTTTATTAACCAACGAAGCATAAATACTACAAAGAAGGTATATAAAAGATCCCCCAGGGAAAAGGGTAGAAANCCGTGACCGTANCGCATAAATCGCGATATCTCTGGATATAGTAATTGGCTATACCAGGTTTCTACCAGTTGGGGATAACCGGCCAAAATCATAATAAAAATTATTTGAAGCGGTAGTAAAAACGCTAAAATATAAAGTCCTTTTTTCTTCACGATCTAAAAATACAATTATTACTATTTATTACCTTCATTAGAAATTCATTATTGATGAAACTTTAGAGAAAATCCTAATTCCCTAATTTTCCTTTGGTTAAATAAGGCTTAAAAAGCCTGTAAAATTTCCTTCTTCGCTAATTACCAATACCTTTGTGAAAGACCAAAATATAATACAATGAATGAAGAAATAAGGGAATTAGAACCCAAAATATTATGGAATAAGTTTGCCGATCTTAATGCGGTGCCACGACCTTCAAAAAAAGAAGAGCTGGTTATAGAATTTATGAAGAAATTCGGGAATGATCTTAACCTGGAAACCCTGGTGGACAATGTAGGGAATGTGGTGATAAAAAAACCCGCAACTTCAGGAATGGAAGATAGAAGGCCAATAGTGCTGCAGTCGCATTTAGATATGGTACATCAAAAGAATAGCGATACCGATTTCGACTTTGAAACCAGTGGAATCAATATGTACGTAGATGGCGATTGGGTGCGAGCTAAAGGCACAACACTTGGCGCCGATAATGGACTTGGTGTAGCCAGTATGATGGCGATTTTAGAAAGTAAAGAGATAGCACATCCTGCCCTGGAAGCATTATTTACCATAGACGAAGAAACGGGCATGACGGGAGCGAAAGGCCTTGATAAAGATTTGCTGCAGGGGGATATTTTGCTAAACCTCGATACCGAAGAAGATGATGAAATAGGAATTGGTTGTGCCGGGGGTGTTGATATCTCCGCTCTTAGAGATTATGAGGAAGAACATACGCCNGATAATTCTGTNGGNTANACCATAAAAGTTAAAGGCTTAAAAGGAGGCCATTCTGGAATGGATATTATTAAAGGCCTGGCGAATGCCAATAAAATAATGGCGCGCGTACTTTACGATGCCAATCGGGATTTCGGATTGCGGGTTTCCAGCATACAAGGAGGTGGATTAAGAAATGCGATTCCGCGTGAAAGTGAAGCCCTGGTAGTGATAGATAAGTCCAATACTGAAACTTTTTTGACTGAAATTATTCAGCAGGTTCGGAATATTAAAACTGAATTTGCGGCTTTGGAACCCACTATGGATATTGAAATTTCTGAAACCGAGTTGCCTAATAAGGTAATGAAGGTTGAAGACCAGCAAGAAGTAGTGCGCGCTATTGTGGCAGCACATAACGGGGTTTACAGAATGAGTCCCGATATTGAAGACCTGGTAGAAGCTTCCAACAATATCGCCAGTGTGAAAGTTGGTGATGGGAAAGTGAAAATTAATTGTCTAACCAGATCTTCGGTAGAATCTTCTAAGGATGATTTAGCAAATAGTTTAGAAGCGACTTTTGAACTCGCAAAATTTAAGGTAAAGCTATCTGATGAATATCCTGGATGGGCGCCAAATCCTAATTCAGATATTTTACATATTGTGGATGAGCTCTATCAAAACTTACATCAAGAAAAAGCTGATGTTGCGGCTTGTCATGCCGGGTTGGAATGTGGAATTATTGGAAACCATTATCCTGAAATGGATATGATCTCCTTTGGTCCTACAATTCGCGGAGCCCATTCTCCAGATGAACGTGCCAGCGTTTCTTCATCTCAAAAATACTGGAAGTTTTTATTAGAAGTTTTAAAGAGTATTCCGAAGAAATAATAGGGAATGTATAAAACATAAAAAAAGCTGTTTGAAATATAATATTTCAAACAGCTTTTTTTAGTTTATATAGTGTAACCTACTCCTGGATACCTACAAGTTCTACTCTAAACACCAAATTGGTATTTGGAGGAATCACGCCACCACCGGCACCGCGCTCACCATAACCTAAATGACTTGGAATATAAAGTAGAGCTTTGTCGCCAACACTCATTTGTTGCATACCTTCTTTAAATCCGGGAATCATCGGTGCATCTGGACCATAAGCGACAACCATTGGCTCGGCATAACCTCCCTGTGCTTCTCTGTTGGGATTAAAAAGTCCCATTTCTTTTGCAAGCTCTTCTTTATTTGTATCGAAAATGTCTCCATCTTCAAAATAGCCTTCATACCAAACTTCAACCATTTCACCGGTTTTTGGCTTTTCTCCATCACCTTTTTCTTCAAAATATATCTTTAATCCACTATCTAAAGTTTTAGCTTCCTCTTTATGGCTTTCAAACTCTTCGGCATTTGCTGTTTTGTTTTCCTGGCGTTTTTTCGCTTCGGCCTCCTCTTTATCTTTTAGGTCTTGCAGGCCTTTTTCAAAAACTTCAGGAGCATCAAAATCTTTGGCAGCTTTACCTTTTCTAATAATATTAACCTCTTCCATAGTCACCGGTTCTTTAGGTTTATCACGTTTTCCGGTTTCTACTTTTCCTATGGAATCTACGACATCCTGGCCTTTGGTAACTTTTCCAAAAACTGTATGCCTCCCGTTGAGGTTTTCAGTAGGCGCAAGGGTTACAAAAAATTGACTTCCGTTAGTTCCGGGGCCGGCATTGGCCATAGAAAGAATTCCTTTTGAGTCGTGCTGCAAACTATCTACAAATTCATCGGGGAATTTATAGCCTGGCCCGCCAGAACCTGTTCCGCTAGGATCGCCACCCTGAATCATAAAACCATCTATAATTCGNTGAAAGGTAAGTCCGTCGTAATANTTTTTACCTTTATAAGTGCTGTCCACCATTTTATTGCTGCCCTCGGCAAGGGAAACAAAGCTGGCAACGGTAATAGGCGTTTGCTCAAAATAGAGCTCGGCCACGAAGCTGCCTTTATTGGTCTTAAATTCGGCATACATCCCGTCTTCAAGGTCCGGGTATTGGTCGTTACAAGAAATCATGGTAAACACCATGGAAAATAGTACTAAAAATTTACTGGTTCTCATTGATTATAAAAATTAAAGGCCTTTTAACGGCCCGGGGTTTAACTTAGTTTTCTGTTTTAAGTTCTTCTCTTTCTGTTAATTTATTTAAGGTAACTTTTGTCTTTATGGCTAAATTGCTTCCTATTTTATTTTTATCGCCATAATAGCCATAGGCTTTGTATGAAGGGAATAAAAAAGTGACCGTTTCTCCTTCTTTCATTAATTTTAGCCCCTGACGCAGTCCGCTAAAAAGCTGCTCCTGATCTATCGCGTAAGTTTTGGTTGCTTTTTCACCTTCGGCATAAATAATTTGATCATCTAAAGTGGAGATGCTATAATCGAATTCTACAATATCCCCAAATTCTGGGGTTGCTGTGTTAGTAGTATCTGTAGCTTTTTTATTATAAACGTACCAGAACCCATTTTGTGACGATTTATATTCCCGGGTAGAATCTTCTTTAATAATAGTTTCAATTTTTGCAACTTCTTTCTCCAATAATTTCTGGTTTTTGGCTATAGATTCGCTGATGTAGGAACCCGAGTTTTGACTTACCGGATACCTGGCTTCAGGAGACTTACAGGCACCCAGGCTTATCATGGTTATAAAGAGGAACAGTCTTTTCATTGCTGTAATGCTTTATATTCCGGAAGAATACTATTGAATTTCACGACGGTATTTTCCAGACTTAAGGTGCTTTTGCCACCGGCCGCATTATTATGGCCACCACCTTCAAAATGTGCTCTTGCAAATTCGTTCACATTAAAATCTCCTTTAGACCTAAACGAGATTTTAATAATTTCTTCCTGCTTGTTTTCAATAAAAATCACGGCAAAAATCACCCCTTCTATAGAAAGACCATAATTTACAAAGCCTTCGGTATCACCTTTTTGAAAGTTGTTTTTGTCCAGTTCTTCTTGAGATAAACTTATATAAGCGGTTTTATATTCGGGTTTTACTTTTAAATTTTGCAGCGCCATACCTAACAACTGAAGCCGGTTTTCATTAAACGTATCAAAAATATTATTATGAATTTGATCATGTACAGCGCCTTTATCAATAAGGTCTGCTACTACACGATGGGTTTGGGCACTGGTTGCGCTAAACCTAAAAGAACCGGTATCGGTCATAATTCCGGTATAAAGGCAAGTAGCAATTTCGGGGCTTATTTTTTCTACCGCGCGCAATTTATCTATAAAATGATACACCATTTCGCAGGTAGAACTCATTTCGGCATCGCTATAGGTATAATTTGCGAAGTCTGAAGGCTCACGGTGATGGTCTATCATAATAAATACGGCGTCAGAAGCTGTTAATATCTCCTGCATGTCACCGACCCTGGATAAATGATTGAAGTCTAAGGCAAAGACTATTTCGGCTTCTTTGATTAATTCTTCTGCCCTGGTTTTATTTTTTTCGTAGATCACCACTTCCTCATTTCCGGGTAACCATTTCAAAAATTTAGGATATTCATTGGGGGAAATCACATTTACCTTATGCCCCTTATCTCTTAAAAAATGCATTAGCCCCAAAGTGGATCCCATGGCATCGCCATCTGGACCTTTGTGAGGAATAATTACTATATTTTTGGCTTTGGAAAGCTCTGCGGTAATTTCTAAAATAGCTTGTTCTATCATATCTTAAATAAACTACCTCGGGATATCACCAAATTGGAAAGGATATATCCAAGGCATAGATTTTTAAAAGTCAAAACATTTGGAAACAAACGTTAGGCAAATTCAAATCTCGCTTAGCGAGTTAGTGAGTAAAGATACAATTTATTAATAGCTGCTTAATGAACTCGTCTTGGCTTTTTCTTTTAGCTTTGTCCCGAGGCTTCGGGGTCACCTTTTGCTGCTTAATTTCGTCTTTTTTTCGAAGCGTAGCCTCGATGCTATTTAAAAAATCCTTCATTAGGGAGCAAAAGCCAATCCCAAACTATCGGGACGGGATACAAACAGAAAGTAAAGATGAGTTCAAAAATTGAATCTTTATTTTTATTTTCAACAAAACAACGAAAAATGAAAATAATAATCCCATTATTTTTCAGCTTTTTTCTAATGACCTCGTGCGGAAGTAGTACTCTGGAATTCCAAAACAAAATAAATGATAAAGCTGAAGTTTACGATTATACCATTGTTTTTGGCAGTTGTAACCGGCAAGATGAGCCACAACCTTTGTGGATAGCTATCTTAAAAAATGAGCCCGATCTTTTTCTTTGGGGCGGGGATAATATTTATGCCGATACCAAAAACATGGCTAAAATGGAAGCCGATTATCAAAAACAATTGAAGCACAAAGATTACCAGAAACTACTAGAAACCACTCCGGTTTTGGGAACCTGGGATGACCATGATTATGGTAAGAACGACGGCGGCAAAGAATGGGAATATAAAGAGGAAAGTCAGCAGTTATTTTTAGATTTCTTTGCGGTTCCTAAAGATTCCCCACGGCGTAAGCAGGAAGGAGTGTATGTTGCGGAAATTTTTGAACAAAATGGAAAAGCTATTAAGGTAATTATTCTTGATACACGATATTTTAGAAGTAAGTTGAAAGCGAGCAATGCAAGTGATAAACGTTACGAAGACAATGAAAACGGAACNATTTTAGGCCAGAAACAATGGGCATGGTTANCGAACGAATTGCGAAACAGCACAGCCAATTATAATTTGGTTTTAAGTTCTATTCAGGTNCTTTCAGGTGAACACGGCTTTGAAACCTGGGGGAATTTCCCTTCAGAAGTACAAAAAATGGAAAAACTAATTTTAAATTCTGAAGCAAAAAATGTGATTTTGCTTAGTGGGGATCGGCATATTTCGGAATTTTCAAAAAAAGAACTTCCTGGTTTAAATTATCCTTTGGTGGATTTTACTTCCAGCGGACTTACCCACAGTTATTCAAATTTTAGCGGTGAACCCAATGAATACAGAATGGGGAAAGTAGTAAGCGATTTGAGTTTTGGATTATTAAAATTCGATTTTGACGCCGGAAAGGTGAAAATGGAAATGCGGGGAAAAAATAATGTATTGCAACAGGAAATCATCATAGATTATATTGAATAATGCTTCGAAATTCAAACAGCTTGATGTTTAGGTGTATATAAAATAAAAAGAGTCTTGCTTTTGCGGGGGATTTATTTATTTTTGCCAAAATTTAAAAACCCATATAATGGCAGGAAAAAGAACATTCACCATGATAAAACCCGATGCTGTAGAAGCNGGGAATNTTGGTGNAATATTAGGACAAATTANNGCTTCAGGCTTTAGAATTGTCGCNTTGAAAATGACGCAGATGACTACGGCCGATGCNNAGGAATTTTATGCAGTTCATAATGAACGTCCATTTTTNGGAGAATTAGTAGNATTTATGNCTCGCGGCCCAATTGTAGCTGCAGTACTAGAGAAGGAAAACGCAGTTGATGATTTTAGAGCTTTAATTGGAGCTACAAATCCTGAAGATGCAGCTGAAGGAACTATTAGAAAAAAATACGCAAAATCTGTAGGTGAAAACGCTGTTCACGGAAGTGATAGCGACGAGAATGCAGGTATTGAAGCTGCTTTCCACTTTGCCGGGAGAGAAATGTTTTAAATATTTTACAACTTAAATAATTGAAAGCCATTAGGAATTGACCTAATGGCTTTTTTTATAAATGGAAAATTATCTTAATAAACTATTCTTCTTTCGGTACCGGGAAACCGCGATCGCGCATTAAGGCGTCTATTTTAGCATCACGGCCTCTAAACTTTCTGTAAGCTTCGGCAGGATCCATCGCGTTTCTTGGGGCAAAAAGATATTTCACTAATTTTTCTGCCATATTCTTATCGTAGAAACCTCCGGGAGCTTCGGCAAAAGCTTCTGCGGCATCAGCGGTTAATACATCGGCCCATAAATAGCCGTAGTAACCTGTAGCGTAGCCTTCGCTGGAGAAAATGTGGCCAAAGTGGGGGGAACGGTGACGCATTACAATTTCACTGGGCATACCTAGTTCCTGCAAAGTTTCTTTTTCAAATTCTCTGGGTTCTATTTTATCGGGATTGGTAGTGTGATATTTCATGTCCATTAAAGCTGAAGCTAAAAATTCGGTAGTAGCAAACCCCTGATTAAAGGTGGAAGCCTTTTTGATTTTAGCGACCAGTTCATCTGGAATCACCTCGCCGGTTTCGTGATGTTTTAGGAAGCGGTTAATTACTGCATCTGTAGATAACCAGCGCTCTAGAAGCTGAGATTGGAATTCGGTATAATCGCGCACTCCACTATTAAGGGTTGGATATTTAATATCTGCAGACAAAAAGTGCAGGGCGTGGCCAAATTCGTGAAAAAATGTTTCGGCATCATCCCAGGAAACCAAAACCGGTTCTCCCGGTGCCGGCTTAATGAAATTAGAATTGTTAGAGGCCAAAACCGGTTTTGCCCCTTCCAGCTCTGAATAACTTCTGTAAGTGGTAGCCCATGCTCCAGAACGTTTTCCCTGCCTGGCATAAGGATCAAGATACCAAAGCCCAATAATTTCTTCCGAATCTTTATCGCTTACTTCCCATACTTTTACATCTTCGTGAAATACAGGTACGCTTCCTTCTTCTACAGGCTTAAAACTAAAATTAAAAAGTTCACCGGCGGTATAAAATAAAGCTTGCGTAAGATTGCCTAATTCCAGGTATTGTTTTACTTCTTCGCTGTCCAGATCATATTTTTTCTTTCTTACTTTCTCAGCATAATAACGGTAATCCCAGGGTTTAATTTTGATATTTGCGCCTTCACTTTCGGCTACAGCTTGCATATCTTCAACTTCTTCTTCTACCCGGGCCAGAGCTGCCGGCCAAACAGCTTCCATAAGCTCCATAGCATTTTCAGGGTTTTTGGCCATTCTATTTTGTAAACGCCATTCTGCAAAATTGTCGTAACCCATTAACTCTACGCGCTCATCCCTTAATTTCAGGATCTTTTTTATGTTCTCATTATTGTCAAATTCATCATTATTATCTCCACGGGAGTAATAATTGTTCCAAACTTTTT
>JGI1221J13441_10000262_pt1 | contig 24897 bp, 16 predicted proteins | sample LakVidmifraction_4_FD_13441 | JGI IMG/M metagenome (IMG submission 13441) | reverse complement strand
GACCCGCATCGGCGCTGGGTTCGCGAGCATCAACAGCGACGGCACCGGGTCGTTCACTCACTGGGCTCCGGGGCCTGACGGCAACCCGACCTCGTGGCAGACCACGTACTACTTCGACATCCCTGACCGGGGCGCGCAGGCTGGTCGGCGGATCGAGTCGCTAGGCCCGTTCACAGTGACGGCTAGCGGATTGCTGACCGCGCTCGAACTTGAGCAGGCGATCCCCCCGACCTACATCGGGCAGGCTATCGACACGATCAACGCGACGGGAACAGCCCAGGTCGGTCTGGTCACGAACGCCGGCACCGTCGAGGTTGCACGGGTCAATGCGACCGGCGCACCCATCCTCTCCGCCGCCCAGGCCAGCGCCGACGCCGCCCAAGCCTCCGCCGACGACTCCGCCACCTCCGCCGACGCAGCACTCGTCTCCGCCGACGCAGCACTCGTCTCCGCCGACGCAGCACTCGTCTCCGAGGCGGGTGCAGAGACCGCACGTGACGCCGCGGACCTGATCGCCCTGGGTGACGCGGACGCCGCGTTGGGGGCCGCGTTCGACAACGAATCCTCCGCCGTGACGGCCCGCCTGGGCGCCAAGATCCGCTCTGGTGTCGGGGAAGTCCCCGCTGCGCTTGCTGACTCGATAGCGGCGCAGAACGAGATCCAGGTCCCCCCGCTCGTGGCAGCCGCAATTGCCGACGACGACACCCCCGCCCTTGCTGCCGCCGCCGCCGTGGACGTGGCCCTGGCGAACGCAGATGTTTACATCGAGTCACTTCACTCGTTGCTATTGACCGAAGGGCTGATCGTTGTCGACCCCGCCGATGGTGGCGTGCAGACGGTCACGTTGACCGGCAACGCAACCATCACTCCCATCGCAGGGGTCACCCCTGGGACGACGCTCGCCCTTGTTATCGTCACCAATGGATTCACGGTCACTTGGGGGCCGAGGATCAGGTGGGAAACCACTCCCGCGCTGTCCACTGGCACGAACCTGACCGATGTTGTGACACTCGTGTGCCGCCAATGGTCATGGCTTGGGTTCGTCTCCAATATCGGGATTCCGTCAGGTTCCGCGCCTGCGATCATCGACACTTTCAACCGCCCTGACGGAGCGTTGGGATACACCGAAACGGGGGAACCGTGGGTGGTGGGAACCAATCTTGCGGTTGTGGACGGAAAGGTAGCGACTAGCGTTGGCGGGATCACCGACCGCGCTGTCGTGGATGTAGGCATGAGTTCAGGCGTCAAGGTTTCTGTGGTAACAACCCGATCCGATAAGGGCACACGACTTGAAGCGAGAGCCAACCAGGACGACACAACATACTACCGTCTCGTGTGGGGCATCCTCACAGGCACTTCGGCTTACTTCCAACGCAACGCGGGCGGGTCGCCCACCAAGGTCGGCCAAGACTTCTCGTTCGGCCTCGTCGCCGGGACTCAGGTGGCCCGCATAGGGTTTTCCGTTGAGGAGTCGGGCGGTGTGGTCACGCTAAAGGCTTATGCAAACGGGGACCTGATATCGACAGAGACCGACTCCAGCCCGGTGCCAGTCGGAACCTACGCGGGCCTTATCGAGGCGTCCGGGCCTAACGCCCTGGATGATTTCCGGGTGGACTACCTATGACGCGCATCTTGCAGACGGTCGGCAAGTACGCGAGGCCCCCGACCCCGGCTGAGATGTTCCCGCCGCCGTGGAATGCGGACCTGCCCAGCCCGATCGACACCTACGACGGGTCAGGGGCGACCATTCACCCCTCTGTCGTGGACATGGGTACGGCTGGCTGGAACGGTTACCGCTACTGGCTGGGAGACACCCCCTACGGGCCTGCCTCTGGGGACCCGATGGCTGGCGACAACCAGACCGAGAACCCGTGCATATGGGCAAGCAACACCACCGCCGCATTCGAGGTTCCGGCAGGAGTCACAAACCCACTGAGCCCCGCCCCCGGCCCAGGTGTTGGTTTCCACTCCGACACCGAACTGGTTCACAACCCCGACACCGACACGATGATCCTGTTCTTCCGCCGCGCCATGTCCGGGGCGGATCATATCCAGATCAGGGCGCTGACCTCCACGGACGGGGCCGCGTGGACTGATGTGGGGGTGGTGCTTGAGGTGCCTCTCACTGGTGGACGGCTCTCCCCCGCCGTTGTCCGCGAAGGCGTCGGGTCGTGGTCGATGTGGGTTTGGGGCGACAACGAGACCGGCAGTCGCTACACCGCCACCAACCCACTCGGCCCCTGGACCGGGCCAACCTCCCTGACCCTTAACGGTGGTGTGCTCGCAGGGTGGCACGGCGACACCATCAAGCACGACGGGCGCTACCTCATGGCCTACTCGACGCCCGGAAAAGAAGCCTTCCACGCGGCAGTCTCCACGGACGGGATCGCCTTCACCCGGCCCGCCAATCACGTCCTGATGAGTGCCCGCGCTGGCGACTGGGATACCGCCCTGTACCGGATCTCACTGTCTATCCCTTCCGATGCTGCTGGCGTGGTGGACGTCTGGTATTCGGCCATTACCCCCGCCACCGAGCACCCGAGATACACGGGCAGTTACACCCGCATCCCGCTATCCGCCTGGACCTAACCCAACGACCGGGCAAGCGCACATATTGAGGAGTAGTCGGTACATGATAAAGAATGCACTGGATCTTACAGGCGCTCCTCAGGGACTCGATAAGGACCATATTCTTATGTATATGTTCCTTACAAGATTCGAAGGAAGCACTAGACAGTCTTATAGCATATATATAAAAAGTTTTTACGAGTGGTCTTGCGCTTATGGAATTTCTATAACAGAAGCAAAAAGAGTGCATCTTCAGTTTTTTGTAGAACAATTAAGAAAAGAGAAAAGCTCTTATACTGTCCACAAGACGGTAGGCGTTTTAAGAAGTTTTTACTCTTTACTTGAGGCTGACGATATAGTTATAAAAAATCCAGTAGCTCATCTTTCTCTTCCAAAGTTAGATAAAGAAAATATAAAGAGACCTCATCTAAACAGGACTCAATTTTGCGATCTACTAGAGTATGCAAAATCAAGAAGCGTTAGAGATGAGCTTATAGTTTTACTTCTTGGAATAATGGGACTCAGGGTAACAGAAATGTGCAATCTTAATGTTTCAGATACGGAATGCTACATTGATGGATATAGATTGCTTGAGTTTACAGGAAAAGGCGAAAAAAAGGCGAGCCTGCCTATACCGGTGATGGTAGGAAGGGTGCTGGAAAAGCATCTTGAAGAAAGTCTAGAAGATGGACCTTTGATACTGAACAAGTTTGGCAATCGCTTTAACAGGTCTGGAGTAAGTCAATTAGTAAAAAGAATGACACTTGAGGCTGGAGTTCCCTCAGTCACCTCTCACGCCTTAAGAAGATCTATGGTAACAAACTCTCTTAACGCAGGCGCAGATATTAGAGAAGTTCAAAAAGCCGCAAGGCATTCTGATATAAGAACAACATCAAGAATTTACGATCAGGGAACCACTTCCCATGACAGCAGTTCACTCAACGTTCTCGCAGGGTTCATATCAGGAGCGATATGAGTAGAAGGCGAGAAAAGGAGCTTCGATGCTTCTGTAAGCAGATCCCTCTCCTGGCTACCTACGGAGTAGACGGCAAGGGAAAGCTCTTTGTTCACGTAAAAGTATACAAGGGCAAGAGAATTTATCACGAGTCTGTTCTCATGAATGGCATAGTTAAGATCAGATGTCGAAACTGTTTAAGATGGCACAGGGTCAACATTGTTGGAACTAAAGCTGAGCTTCTTGCAACAAGAGTTCCAGAGACGCTACCTCGTGATAGCCCCGACGTGGTGCTGGACGCGCCGTAGTTTGTGTATGTAAAGTCCTCTTTATGACGCGACTCGAACTCTTGACCTTCTCGATGAGAGAGGATGCACCCAAGGCTGGTGACGATTGGTTTAAGATCGTTAACAAGAAGGGCGAGCCAGCCAAGGTCTACATCTACGACGAGATTGGATACTGGGGAACGAGCGCAAAAGAATTCGCGGCCCAGTTTGACGATATCGAAGGTAAAGAGATTCACCTTCACATCAACTCGCCTGGTGGGTCGGTTTTCGACGGACTTGCTATCTCGGCAGCGATCAAGGATCATAAGGCAACCGTTACTGGCAAGGTTGATGGCATGGCAGCTTCTGCTGCATCCTTCATCCTTCAGGCCTGCAATAGCCGAGAGATCGGTCGTAACGCACAGGTAATGATTCACGACGCTACCGCTTACGCAGGTGGCAACGCCCTGCAGATGCGCAAGGCGGCAGACTTGCTAGACCGCGTTAGCGATAACATCGCTGATATATACGCGGTACGATCCGGCCAGCTCGACAAGGCTGGATGGCGCAAGATCATGGTGAAAGGTGACACCTGGTACGATGGTAACGAGGCACTTGCAGTTGGTCTCGTTGACACCGTTATCGACAATCCCGAAGAGGAAGATGAAGAGGTGCCCGACAACTCGTGGACCAAAGAGGAAATCGACGCATTTCTCATCATGCCTGCTGCCCAACTGGCCAAGGACGCGCAGCGTTCGGTCATTACCAACCGAGTCGAGGAGGCTCCTAATATGGGTGACATGCCCAGCACAAAGACCCCGCCCGCCGTTCCGCAGCCCCCGGCTCAGCCAGAGGCAGTTGCACCGGTCGCGCCAGTCAAGCCCGAAGTAGCAACTTCACCAGAGGCTGTTCTTGCACCCAGTACTCCACTCACGCTGGTTATGAACGGAGCGACTGTCACTGACATCTCTGCTATTCAGAACCACATCAACGGCCTCGAGACCTTTAAGAAAGAGACTATCGAGGGAGGGCGCAAGTCCTTCGTCAACAGCCTCGCAGAAGGTCCCAGCCCCAAGATCGCAGCCACGCAGATCACGGACATGGAAGAGTTCGCGCTCTCCCTCTCTAACGAGCAGTTCGCAAAGTGGAAGGCTTCGATGGAAGCCGCCCCCTCCGCGACTCTCCTCGGAAAGCATGGCGCAACCCCAGGCGACAAGTCCGCTCCCGAGAACGGCGTCGAGTCTGAAATCGGCGCCGAGATCGCAACCTTGGAGGGGATCGTTCAGTCGCACCGCGACTCCGGTTCCAGCCAGGAGCAGATCGAAGCCAAGGAATCCTGGAAGAAGCTCCAGGCCCTGATCGCCCAGCAGTCCAGCGCCAGCTGATTCTGTTCAACAAACCTAAGACTGAAGAAGGGACGAGGACACCATGACTGGTGCTTCTTTCAATAAGGGTGGGGGACAGCGCGCTCCGTTCGGTACCAACGAGTACCTGCGGAGCACTGACCCAAAGCCCGTCAAGGAGAGCTACACGTTCTCTGCGGCGAGTCTGCCCGAAGAGACCATCGACGGAGTGGCCCAGAAGATGCTTCTTCCGGGCACTGCTCTGGCAAGTATTATTTCAGGACCCGAGGCGGGTAAGGTTGGAGTTTACTCCACCGACACCGTTGGTGTCACTGACGGTCGATCTGCCGCAGAGAACATCGTCGGCATCAATGACACCTGGCTGCCCTGGCAGCTGATGGAGCATGACTCCAACGTTGCCGCTACGACTGACGCGAAGTGCGTTCAGTCATGGTGCTTCGAATACAATGCAGCCGGCGACCGAGTCGTTCTGTCCAACACTACTGCGGACGCGATGCGTGGGACAAAGTCCCTCGACATCAAGTTCTCGTAAGGAGATTAATAATATGTCGCAGAGTGCCCTCGAAGCCGCTCTCGGAACGCTCCAGGCAGCTGGTGTTGACCTGAGTTCGCTCATGAACGCCTCGCCTATCGGCCAGGACAGGCTCGTCCGCAAGGAGGTGTCCCTTGGTTCGATTCGCGAGATCGACCCGCCCCAGGAGCACATCGCTGACTCCATCTCTCCGTGGAAGGATGTCGGCGCTGATGATGTCATCTTCGACTACCTGACGGTTCAGACCGACGGTCTGGCACCGGCTCGCGCCGAGGATGCTGAGGCCGAACTGGCCCAGAAGGACGACACCATCGCCGGTCAGGGTCGCGCCAGCGTGATCGACTGGTCCCTCAAGGACCACTACGACGCGTCGGACGTGAAGAACTACAAGGACTTGCAGCGCATTGCTGAAGCCCTTCGTGGTGGATCGCTGCCGCTTCTTACTTCGAATCTCTTGCAGGACTGGAACAGCAAGGTCGCTCGTGACCGTGTTCTCCGTCGCCGCAAGCTGGATAACCGACGTGAGCAGCTTGTTATCGACTCGATGTCTGAGGGCGAGGTGTCCTACAATGACGGAAAGATCAAGTTCAACGTTCCGTGGGGTCGCCCTGCCAATCAGTCTGCTGGCAACGCCGCGAACAACCTTCCCAAGGCTGGCGTGACCGCTGGCGTCTGGGATATGTCGAACACTGACGTTATGGACCCAATTCGTTTCTTCAACGAGATCAACGACTGGTTCTTCGACACCTACGGGATTCGTCTCAAGCGAGCCACAGGTTCCAAGTCGGTTTTCAACGCATTCTGGCTGGCACAGAAGTTCAGCCAGCGCGCTGGCCTCGGTGCAACCTACGATGGCGCTGGCGTAGCGGGTGCCCCCGACCTGCTGTACGCAACTGCAGGATGGTCACCGAACGCGGCTCGCGCCGTTGTCGAGCAGAGTACTGGCATCGAGCTGCGTGAGTACGACTCGGTTTACCGGACTCGTCCGCAGGGAAGTAACACGGTCACTTCGACCCGATTCCTGCCCAAGACGCGTCTGTTCTTCGAGCCTGACCCGGCTACGATCTCGGACATCACGCTCACCGAGATCGGCTTCAGCAAGACGCTCAGCTCCCCTCACGTCGAGGGTAACTGGACGCCGGGTTATTATGAGTGGGAAAAGACCACTACTGACCCCTGGGGCCAGGACGTGGGTAACGGGGTCAAGATGTTCCCAGTATTCCCGCACATGGAGTACACCTACGCGGTTGACGTCATTCTTCCGGCCTGATCCAACACCATTAAAGAACCAGGAAAGGAGTAGCCATGGGTAAGCCCAGCTACAGCAAGCCACCGACCCAGGCCTTTGCCGAGATGGTGGAGGCCGAGGATTACGTTCCTAGCACCGTTGTCGGTCAGGCTGACGATAAGGAACTTAGCGAGGACGGTTACGTTAACGTCAGCGCTGAGTACCGCAATTACGCCAACGCGACCGACAAGCCGCGTAACGGCGACGAGGGCGCTGAGTCGGACATTGAGGATCGCCAGCTCGCTGACGACGTTGATCCCGACAAGGGAGCCACCCCTGAAGTGCCCGAAGATGCAGAAGAGGACGAGGAGAACGACGAGGACGAGGAGAACGACGAGGACGAGGAATCGGACTCTAACCCGTTCTCCACTCCGCTGCCCTGATTTACAGGAGTAAAAGATGACTGTCCCCGTTCCTGAGCCTATTGTTGAAAGCGCGTACTGCGCTATTGGCGACCTCAGGACCGGGGACATTCGTCTGCCTGGTTATATTGATCCAGCGCAGCGCGTCGTGGGTGCTGCGGAAGAAATTGATATAGCCATTGGTCACATATACAAGACCCCAGTAACTTTTCCAGACCCAGTCCCGCTAGAGTCGCGCCCTTCAGTTCTCATGCTAAAGAAAGTAAACTGGCTCATTGCCAGCGGTCGCATAATCCTCGATATGGCGGCTGCTGGGGAGAATGTAAACCAGCACGCTTACGGTATGGGAATGCTCAAAGAGGGCCTTGCTATGCTCAAGGTCATCGCTTCAGGAGAAACTCAGCTTGTAAAAGCAATCAAGCTTGATCTGGAGCCTGGACAGTTAGACTACACTGGACCTGTTATTCACAATGAGGACCCATCAAGTCTTGTTGAGGCTTTTTATACAGGCTCACTCCCAATGCCTTACGGAGTGAGCCCAGGACGTACCAAGACCATTTATGGTGACGGACCCCCAGCGTGATTCTGTATGAGTGAGAACTATTATCCAGAAGGTTACGTTTACATTGACACAAAGAATAACGAGAAGTATGTAAGAAGTTGCGGCGAAGGTGGCAACCATTATCCACGTCCCCATGTTCGCCCGGTCGGTGACTTTGCGCCGGTCGTTCGCCGCCCTCATTAACCACCAGCCGAAGTCGTTCCTGTTCCTCGAAGCTCGTCTACTACCTCGTGGCGAAGGTGGAGTCATCAACAACGTCTTCCGTTCAATCTTTATTTTTGACGACTAGGAGGTTCGCACAATGGCTGGACCAACGGGGTTCATAAACTTTGACATAGTTGGAAACAGGGCTGGCGTTCAAAAGATGCTTCTTCATCTTGACTCTTCTTTGTCTCCTGTAGGAATGTATGCCTTCATGCATGGAGCTGTGCAGCCGTGGCTCGTAGAGAGGGCCGAGCAGCGGTTCGCTGGGGAAGGTGACGACGCAGTTGGCAAGTGGGCTCCACTAATGCAGTCAACAATCATGTATCGCGAGAGTGCAGGATTCGGTGGGCCGCGTCCTATAAACAAACGAACCGGAGAGCTTGAGGCTTACATTACCGGAGGTGGGGCTGATGTCACTTCCTTGAATGGAGCATCTGTTCTTACGTTCCCAGACCCAAAGACGAAAATGTCTTACGGTCTAAACAAAAAGGTAGAGACTGCTCAGGTCGGAAGATCGAAAAATCCTAGTACAGTAAAGCGTCCCGTCCTTGGGCTTGGAGAAAAAGATCTAGCAGCCATTATGACAAGGCTTGCTTTTCACGTTCAGGGATGGAAGTCAAAATGATAGAAGTAACTTCTTCCGTATTTCCTACGAACGTCATTGAAGTAATAGAGATTCCACTCAAAGGAATTGATCCAGACATTCAAGTTTTCAAACGACCCTTGAGGAATACTGATCCTCAACAGTCAATTGGAATTTTTGCCCAGATGTGGGACCCGGACGAGGAAAGTTTCGAGATGATGGGCGTAGATAATGCTCATCCTCAGATGCCCACTCTTCAGCGTTATGTCTATGGAATTCAGGCATTTGTAAAAGATGGAGATGAAGAAAGAGGACTTGCTACACACGCATATCTTGCGGGTAGTATACGGAGGGTGCTTTACACGTTCCCTCCCCTCAGGGTAGCGTTAGCGTCGCTCAAGGTTGAGTTCCAAGACGGTTCGGCCGAGAAGCTTACGAGGTGGGGAATTCGCACCGCCCGTTACTTCGCTGGCGAGATCGACGGAGTAAATCTCTACCTTGCTACATTGGAATTCTGGGTCGAAACCGAAACAAGAGGAGCTCAAGCATGACAGACAAAAGCCTCGACCAAGAGGCAACCGAGGAAGATCTCCAGGGGTTGCAGGACAGCAACTCGGAACTTCGAAAGAAGATTGCGGAAGCCAACTCACGAACAGCTTCGGCAGCTCAGGTAACCGAGCGCAATCTTCAGGCTGCCCAGCTTGTAACAGAGCAGGTCAGGCTAGAGGCTGAGCTCGAAAAGGCAGAGTCAGTTGCTGACGCGATCGAGACTGGCGAAGGAAGCAAGGAACTGATGGATAGCATCAAGTCCCAGCTTGAATCGGCTACATTGGTGGCACAGCAGCCTTCTGGTCCCGTTGATACCAACGTCAAGTCCGACGATAAGTCTCTCGAAGACGAAGAGCCGGACGACGAAACCAATCCGCAGTCGGGCTACAACAGCCCCGGCTTCCTGAAGTAAGGAGAGAAACCTCATGGGCTACAGCTCACAGAGTGGTCAGGTCTTGATGAGGACTCAGGATTCGGCGGGAATTTTCCCGGTTGACTTCGGAACCACCTCGATCGCAATGAAGATCAAAAGCGGATCACTTGGACCCAACCGAGACCTGCTTGTTCCTGACATGGAGATCGGTGGAGGCCGAGACGTTTCCGAAGCCTACCTCGGCGCAGCGTCCTGGTCCGGAGACTTCGAGTTCTATGCACGACTCGAAAGCATTTCAACCCTAATCCAGGCTTGCCTCGGAGTTCCGGCTGTTACGGCCCCAGAGGGCACAGCGGGAGCCTGGACCCACGACTTCTCTCCTAGCGACAATGCTACTCTTCCGTACATTGCAGTCGAAGAGCGTATTGGTTCTGGTCTAGAGGTTTACCAGTACACTGATGCTGTTGTCAACTCCTTTCACATGGAGGCAGAGGCAAACGGCTTCCTAATGGGAACCGCAGGCCTCATCGCAAAGAAGCAGATTGCTGGCGCAGCCGCTACTGCAACGCCTGATTTTGACGAGTCTCCTCTTCTCGTCGGAACCAACACTCAGGTTACGCTGGGTGGAATCTCCCTCCCAGCGAAGTCTTTCGGATTTGACATCAACAACAACTTCGAAGATGACGACTTTCGACTGGGCTCTTTCTATCTAGGTGACCTTACCGCAAAGGGCCGCGAGGTTATGGGTAACGTTGCTATCCGCCCAGAGGATAGCGCACTTTGGCGTCGGGCTGTTTACGGACAGTCCGGCCTCACCGAGGTTGGCGGATTGACCACCAAGTCTCCCTTGGTTGTTACCTCGACAACCTACGAGGATATCGACGGCTCGACTCCTATCGTCAAGAGTAGCATTAAGGTCACTTTCCCAAAGATCGTCCTGGAGCCTTTCGCTCTCGAGCCTTCTGGTGACGACATCATCGAGAACGATATCAGCTGGCGTGCGATTCGTAACCAGGTCGGAACCCCGATCTGCACCGTTTTAATCACCAGTGGCATGGAGACTGTCGCCTGATTTTAGGTGACCATGCACTACTTCCCAATCCCCCGAATCTTGCTCTAATAGGTTCGGGGGATTGGGTCGCAGAAAGTGAAGCAAACCAACCAGCACATCACTAGTCCACCGAGAGGGACACATTACCATGACGCTTGGCACCGAAACAGCCCCCGAAGCTACCGAGATGGTCGAAGACCTGACTAGCCAGTTTGAAAACTACTGGGGAACCGAAGAAGAGTTTGTGTTCACTTTGCCTGACGGCAAGCAGAACTTCACGATCAAGCCCCTGGACGAGGGCGGTAAGACTCTCTTCCAGAAGATGACAAACAAGGGCATCCGAGTGAACCAGAAGACTCAGGACGCTCACCTCGACATTGACCCCGCGTCCGAGCGTCACACGCTCATCAAGAACAGCGTTATCGACTATACGCTGATGGTTCCAACCTTCCACGCCGGAACCCAAAAGATCAAAAGCTGGGACAAGCACCCCTTTTCCAAGAAGAGCCTGGAGCAGTGGCTCGAAAAGGCTAACCCCAAGACCGTCCAGGAGCTGGAGCTCTTTATTCGCACGAAGAATCCATGGATGCAGGACAACATGAGCACGAAGGAGATCGACACGGAGATTGACCGTCTCCTTGAGCTCAAGAAGCAGGCCTCGGAGCGTGAAGTGGGGGAAGCCGATTCCGCGAACAAGTAGAGATATTTGTTCGCGGGAACGAGGTCCCTCCTCCTGTCCATCCTGTACTAAGGCTCTACAGTCTTTGTTCTGGAATGGAGTGGAACCATCTTCCTGAGCCAGGTGGTCTGTATCAGCAGAAACCTGAGTTCTTAGACAAGGCTTATTACATAATGGCCGAGAAGTCTAAATGGGAAGAGCAGGACAGGAAAAAGAAAGACAGAGAGTCAAAGAGCCCTCGCGGTGGAATTAAGAATCCTAGCAGGGGCAGGTAGGAAAACACGAAGCCCAGGGTGCTTGTATAGGACCCTGGGCTTCGTCTACTCTGCAGGTGACTATAGGGCACGTCCCAGCGATTGAGGCCCAACGAGACCGAGTGTTAGGTCAGGCCGCTATCAACGCCTATATGAATATAAATGTCAGAGTTTTGAGCGCTGCAGCTCAAACTCAGATAAAGGCTCTTCAAGCACAGGTAGCAATGCTGCAGAAGCAGCTTGTAGCAGGTGGCGCAGCCGCTACCGGACCTAAGTCAATTGGCGGTCCAGCTTCCCTGATGGCTCTCCGTAACTACGGATCGAAGCTTCAGTGGACTGGTAGGCAGATTAGATATAACTTTACTCTGCCAATCCTATTGGCAGGCGCTGCTGCGACAAAGTTTGCTTTTGATAACGAGAAGGCGTTCACTCGCGTCAAGAAGCTTTACGGCGACGATGCTGACGCTTTGAAGTACATGAAAAAGAATCAAGACGCGTGGGGAAAGCGTGTAACTGCAAGCGGAGCAGTTACTAGGGTTTTCAAACGAGAGCTTGAATCACTTGAGAAAGTCTTTGGAGCACTTAGTTCTAGGTACGGCGAAAATCAGAAAGAAATAATTGAAACAGCAGGAGCCTGGGCTGCAGCTGGCTCTTCTGGAGTCGCTCTAGCCAAGAGTACCGAGCTTAGCATAAAGGCTTCAATACTTGGAGACATGGAGCTTGAGAAAGCAACAGAGTCTCTTATTGCAATTCAATCTCAATATTCCCTCAGTACTGAGGGACTAACTACTACACTTAACGAGCTTAACGCAGTAGAGAACCAGACCGGCATCGGGATGGAAGGCCTTATTAAAGGCTTCTCTCGAGCAGCTGGTTCTGCAAGAGAGTACGGAATTGACGTTCGTCACCTTGCGGCTATGCTTGCGGCACTTGTTCCTGCAACAGGAACAGCGACTACGGCTGGTAACGCACTCAAGACAATTATGTCTCGAATCCTTTCTCCCACAAAGGAAGCTGCCGCAGTTATGGCAGAGTTCGGTGTCGTTACGAGCGACGCCACCTGGCAGTCAAGCAACGGTATGGAGCGTCTCCAGATCATTGCTGCAAAGATGGACAACGATCTTAAAAAGACTGGCAAGGGAACAAAAGATCTTGCTGATGATATGTTCCAGTTGTCTGACAGCCAGAGGGCTGTTGTTGCAACAACACTCGGCTCTAGGTATCAGGTCAACCGCTTCCTCGTTCTAATGCGCGAGTTGAGCAGCGAAGAAGGATATTTTCAGAAGGCACTTAATGCAACACAGAACGACATAAAGGTAACTGCGCAAGCAACCAAAGAGCTTAACACAGTTCTTGAGTCCAGCCCGAAGAGGCTTGAGATACTCGGGAACACAATAAAGAACACAATGGCTACAGCCATTGCGCCACTTATTCCTTACATGATATATCTTGCCATGAAGGTTTCTGACCTCATGAAGGCGTTTGGAAACCTTTCGCCGGGAATGCAGAAGTTTATACTTCTTGCAGCAGGAGCCATGGCTTCAATAGGAATCTTTGTTCCACTTCTTGGATCTCTTGTAACTCTCGTTACACTTTTGATAGCTCCTGTCGCCATCGTAGCGAACGCGTTCTTTGCGATGGGAAGAGCTACTGCGGCAGCGGCGGCAGTTACGAAAGCTGCTGCCGTTTCATTCTTTGCCTCAAGTAAGATAATTGCTCTTGCTAGGAATATTGCTGTAGGAGCATGGGTTTCTGGTATGGCGGCAATGAAAGCTCTTGCTATAACCGGCTGGGCTGCAATTAGCGCGACGAACATTGCGGGATGGGCAGCCACAAACCTAGGTACTGTCCTCGGGTGGGTTGTAGGGCTTGGCTTGGAAGCGGCAGGTTGGGCAAAGAAGCAAGGTCTTGTAATCGCTGCATGGGCAAAGTATAACGCTATCAATATTGCCGGATGGACTGCTGATCTTGCAATAGCGAGAGCAGCTCAGGCAAAGAGTCTTGCTACCATTACTGCCGGGTGGCTTGCAACTCAGGCACTTAATGCAATTGCTTGGGTAAAGTACAACGCTGTAACGCTCGGCGGATGGACCGTTAATATAGCAGCCGCTCGTGTTGCAAACTCTACAAAGCTTCTTATAGAGAAGACTTCTGCAGCAGCAAGACTTGTCGTATTAATTGCTGCCTGGGGTGCCATTAGTGCAATAAATTCAGCCGGATGGATAAAGCAGAATTTCATAACAGCAGCAGGAAGCGCTAAGAACCTCGCGTACTGGGGCTCTGCATGGCTAGCAATAAATGCAATAACGATTGCAGGATGGGTCAAGCAGACTCTAATAAATGCTGCCGGTTGGATAAAAAATCAATCAGTACATTCTGCCGCATGGGTCTTGGTTCAAGCTATAACAGCTGCAGGATGGATAAAGACACATGTTATTAACATTCTCGGTTGGATTGCTTACAACGCAGCAACGTTCGCTGGCTGGGCTGCCAGTCATGCGATAACGTTTGCAGGCTGGATTAAGACTCGGGCAATATCGGCAGCGGGCTGGGTTGCTTACAACTCTTCCATCGCGGCCGCTTGGGTAGTAAAAAACGGCATACATGCTGCAGGCTGGGCCTTGACTGCCGGAATTCATGCAGCAGGTTGGATTGCAGTAAATATTCTCAGCGGCAAGGGACTGCTTACTCTTCTGAGAACAGTTGGAACAGGCATGGCAGCAGTAGCAGCTGCAATGTCCTGGCCTGTAACACTTGCAATTGCCGCTGTTGTGTTGGCATTCCTTTTATTCAGAAATAAGGCTCAGCAGATATGGAACAATATAGTTTCATATTTTTCTGATAGCAATAGCGCCATGGTCAAGACTGTGATTAGTGGGTGGAACCTTCTTCCCCAGGGTGTCGCTAACGCATTGACTGCAGTTGTTAGAATAGTTTCAAACGCAGCTAAGCAGATATATGAATGGTTCTCTTACATAAACCCATTCGCTCGACACTCTCCATCTCTGGTAGAGAACGTTACGAATGGCATGGGGGTAGTTAGCAGGCAGTTTGGAAAAGCCTCTTCTGCTATTAGTGGTCACGTAAGGGGTGCTTACCGAGACATTAAATCGTTCGGAAAAGCCATCCGAGGACTTCTCAAGGGTGCCGCAACTTTCGAGCACGCTCAAGAGCGTTCGAAGATAAAGAAGTTTGCTCCGGGCGCACTTAAAGAGTTTGATAAGCTTTCGAAGAGGCTTCGGATTCTCGGAAGAGGTCTAGATAGGCTCAAGAGTAAGATGAGCAGCCAGCAGGCTGTTGTAGACAAGTGGACAGACGCTCTTGATCGCGCAAACAAAAAGCTGTCAAAGCAAGAGAAGGTTCTTGAAAGACTCCAGAAGCGCCAACAGCGTTGGCAGGAAGATCTTTCTGCAGCTCAAGACAGCTTGAACTATTTTGCATCTGCACCCATCGAGGGTATGGGAGCTATGGGCGATGCCATCTTTGAAAACGAAATGGCTCAAAAGAGTCTTCGTTACGAGATGATGAAGCTCGAAGATGTTGTAGGAACACTTGACGAGATTAAGAGTAAGATAGAAGCCGTAAACGGAGCGCAAGAACTTCTGAGCGGACAAAAAGCAGGCCTCAGGTCTGGTGGCGCTGGTAGTGAGATTCTTTCGCAGTACGACGACCAGATATCGGCACTTGAGAAGACAAAGAATCAACAGAATGAAGCTGCTGACGCACTGCAGAATATGAGTGAAAAGATTTCAGATCTGCAGCGAAAGGGGGAAATGCTAGATCTGGAAGAAAGCCTCAAATTCGATCCTTTGACTCGACAGATAGACAAGCTCGCAAACGCTATGGAAGAACTTCCATTCGATGTTATTATCGCTGGAGTAACTAAAGCAGCGGCAGACATAGAGATCTATGAGAAAAAGCTCAGGCAGGCGACGAGGGCTGTAGAGAAGCAGGGGAAGGTAGTTGACAGGCTTACTGACGCGAGAGACAGGATGCAGGATTCCCTGAACCTTGAGTCTGAAAAACTTGAAGAAATAAGAAGCAAGTACGAACTTGTTGCCGAGGCGATAGGTTCCGTGGAGCAGGCAATGAGTCAAGCTTCGCAGGCAGCTGGTTCTATGGCTGACAAGATAGCCAAGGCCAAGGAAGCAAAAGCTAAGGCTAAGGCTGCAAAAAAGGCAAAGATTCCTAAGAAGGAAATACTTTCTCCTGCTGTTCAGAACTTCCGTGATGCAGCTGGTGGCAACTTTGCTAAAGTTTCCGGCAATGGCATTCCTTTCCGAACAGACTGGAGTTCCCAAGAAGACGGCCTGAATGATATGTTCCAGGATCTAACGGAATTGCAGGCCAAGCAGTTTGCCAAGTTTAACCCATTCGATCCTATTATTAAGAAGTGGGAACAGTTCAAGGGATGGTGGGGCGGAGCCTGGGGCAGGCTTGTTGACTCAACTAAGGATATGTTCTCAGAGATATTCTCCGGTGTAGGTGGCGGAGACGTAGACGGCAAGCTTGATAAGATAAAAGAAAAGTTTAGAGCCTTTACGGACGAGATAAGAATAGTATGGGAGAAGACGAAAGAGTTCTTTACAAGTGTTGGCAAGGCCTTTAAAGCCTTCTGGAGGCTAATAGAGCCTATCCTGACGGAAATAAAAGAGACTGTACAGGAAGCTCTTGGCAAGGCCTGGGAGAAGATAGGACCTGAGGTTGAGGCTATATTCAAAGAGCTTGGTCCCCTCTTTACAAACTTCCTAGCAGCCGTCAAGCCAGTCCTTGCAGTCCTTGGTCTCCAGTTTGCTATCCTCTCATCGGTGATTCTAAACGTTTTCAATAGGATTATAAAGCCTGCCATAGAGATGTTCGGCTCTGTTATAGCAAACGTATTTCAGGTTGTGCGAGGGATACTGCAGGTCTTTAGTGGTTTCTTCATGCTGTTCACTGGAGACTTCAAGGGTGCTTTCGAGAAGATGGGCTCAGGGATACTTAATATATTCTCTGGCATCTTCGGCACAATAGGAGCTTTGTTTAAGGGAGCATTCAAGATGCTGCTGGGCCTCGTCATGGGAGTGGTCGAGGGAATCTTTGGATTCTTTAAGTGGCTATGGAATGAACTTGTTGGTAACTCTATCGTTCCAGACATTATTGATGGAGTATGGTTCTGGTTTGAAAAGCTTGGAGCCCTGGGTAAATGGGTTTGGGACAAGGTTCTAAAGCCAGTATTTGATTTCTTTGTTGATGCGTTCAGACTTGTTATCGGAGCTGTAAAACTTTGGTTCCAAGGAATTAAACTCGCTTGGAGTGTACTCGCTACGCTCGGTACATGGTTCTGGGAGAACGTCCTCAAGCCTGTTGGGGAAGTTTTCGTATGGCTTTGGGACAAGGTAGTTAAGCCCAATCTGGAGTTCTGGTGGGATGCCATAAAGCTCGCATGGGGCGCACTCGCCAAGCTCGGGACCTGGTTCTGGGATAATGTTCTCAAGCCTGTCTATGACAAGGTTAAAGAGGTGTGGGACAAGTACATTCAGCCTGCACTCGCCTTCTGGTGGGAAGGAATGAAGATAGAGTGGAAGGCGCTCAAGGCTGCAGCGACCTGGTTCTGGGATAATGTTCTCAAGCCTGTCTACGACAAGGTTAAAGAGGTTTGGGATAAATACGTTAAGCCAGCACTCGATCTCTGGTGGAGCGGAATTAAGACTGCTTGGGACAAGCTCAAAGGCTTGGCAGGTTGGGTCTGGGATAATGTTCTCAAGCCTGTCTTCAATCAGTACGAAAAGCTTTGGGATAAGGTTAAGCCAGCTCTCAATCTCTGGTGGAGCGGTATTAAGAAAGAGTGGGACATACTCAAAGGCTTGGCAGGCTGGGTCTGGACTTACGTCCTAAGGCCTGTCTTCAATCAGTACGAAAAGCTTTGGGATAAGGTTAAGCCAGCTCTCAATCTCTGGTGGAGCGGGATTAAGAAAGAGTGGGACATACTCAAAGGCTTGGCAGATTGGGTCTGGGATAATGTTCTCAAGCCTGTCTTCAATCAGTACGAAAAGGTTTGGGATAAATATGTTAAGCCAGAACTAGAGCTCTGGTGGAGCAGGATAAAGACTGCTTGGAATAAGCTCAAGGATCTCGGCGGTTGGATAAAAGATATCGTTATGGACCCAGTTTTCAATGCGTTCAAGAACGGCTGGGAGCGCATCAAGGAGTGGCTTGTCGACTCCAAAGACATGCTCGCATCTCCCGCTAAGGCTATAGTTTCAACTGTTGTTAAAGCTGTTAACCTTCTGATAATGGGACTGAATGCCATTCCTAAATCCCTTCCTGGATTCAACTGGAGCATTAAGCCAATCCAGCTCGCCTCGGGCGGAAAGATCCCTGATCACCTAATGGCCGAAGGTGGAAAAATACCGGGACGCAGGGCCAATGCAGGATTCAAGACAACCGGTGCTCGTGCTATCGTTGGTGAAGGAAAGGCCAACTATCCCGAGTTTGTTATTCCAACAGACCCGACTTATCGAAACAGGGCCAAGGGCCTTCTCGACATAGCTGCATCCAAGATAGGCCACAACACCCTTGCCTCATCTAATCTGAAGAACGTTTCTGGAAATGGAGCCATTCCTCAGTTCGGCATAGGTGGATGGCTTGGAGATAAGTACGAGGACGCAAAGGGTCTTGCTAAAGACATATCAAACATTCCACGCAAGATCTTTAGCAAGACAATGGACCCGCTCCTCAATGCCGGTGCTGCTACCGTTAACAAAGTGAAGTGGGAGCCAGTCAAGCCTCCACCGTTGTCAATGATAAAGGAAATGAAAGAGTGGGTCAAGGGCTCAGAGCAAGCTCTAGGCAAGTCTATTGACAAGTACACTGTCCCAACAGGCGGAAATGTAAGCCTTGACCCTGTTGCTAATGGAAACGGAACTTCCTCATGGAAGGGTGGAACGTTCACCAACCAGTTCATCTCGGCCATGCAGAAAGCGGAGCAACTTGCTGGATCGAGCATGTCTGTTATGCAGGGTGGATTCCGACCGACGACAAGTTATTCTGGGACTTCCCACCAAGCGGACGCTGTTGACATCCGCCCGAACAATGCTTTAATCGGGGCAATGCGTAGGGTTGGAATTGCTGCAGGAGACCGTACCGGCCTAGGTTCCTGGGCACCACACACACACGCGGTACCGGGTCCTGGGGCGGGTAGGGCTGGAGGATCGGCTATCTGGCAATTCCAGGATTACATGGCACGCGGTGGGATGAATCAATCCTATAGTTCTCCGTGGGGACTAGAGGAGGGTGGTATAGTTTCTAGAACGCAAGGTGGAGTCAAGGCGCTGCTTGGAGAGGGTCGCAACGATGAAGCCGTTGTCCCCCTTCCTAGAAACTGGAAGAGCGCTGGGTCTGGCCCGTTCGGAGAATCGAGCGGTGGGGACGAGATAAACTTCTACGGAGATCTTTCCTTCCCGAACATTACTAACCCAGATGATGCACACGACTTCATCGAGAACCTCAAAGCGCTAGCGAAGGACTGAACATGGTAACTAAGATCGCAGGTTCAAACGAACAAGGATTGGATCACAAGAAAGCTTCTGTGATTCTTCTTGACGGAAGCGTTGCGGTATCTGTTGCCGAACCTGACAATATTGTCGTTTATCACAGTTTTGACAGAGTAGTCTGGACAAGGAAGGTCGAGGTCCAGATCACCGGCGTTCCGAATCGAGACTTCTCTACCGCAATGGACGTTTATCCAGATGGTTCTATAGGGCTGTTTGTTCTGATGGACGAATATATTCGTTATGCAGAGATAATTACATCAGGACCGACTTGGACTGAAACTAACAGTTCTTTTAACGTTGAAAGAGCAAATGGAGAAAAAATTTGGAGCAATTCTTTCGACGCTACTATATCTGAAACTGGAGCTGTTCATGTTGCTTTTATCGTAAGTAATATTAACAACGATTATTCTCACATTACAGAATCTTCCTACTCTTCGACAGTTTCAAGAAGAGGAGCTTGGCTCAGAGTCGCCAATAGGTCTGTCGCTGGAGTCTGGTCATTATCTTCTACTGATATACAATTAACTATTCCTTACTCAAGCTCTGGGTCAACTACAGAAGGTGCTATTACTTATGCACAAATGTTATCTATTGGACTGTCCCACCAGGGCGGACTTGGATCTTCTCAGAATTCCGCTAGGCCAATAGTAGTTGCGTTAGGTACTGGTAGAAATTATGGAGAAAATGGAATAAAGGTTTACACAGCAAAAATAAGTGATAACTCTGCCGATCTTCAAGAATTCACCTACCGAAAGATAATAGGTGAATTAGACTTTACTACCGCTACTAGCCCTTACAGATATGTAAAGAGGTTCGGCAAGATTGTATGGGAGGGGGCTGATGAGTTTACTGTTGTTGTAGGAAGACAGTTGCCTACAGTGAAAGTCTGGGCAGCTCCAATATCATGGGACGGGACTACTTATTCAGAAAGAGTTTCCACTCAATCTTTTGACCACGACATCCAGCCTTACTCTGCGACCGGACACTACCAATGCTCCGTAGGCTTTGGGTACTCTTCTCTTGGAATATTTCACTTTATATGGCAAGAAAAATACTTGAATGATGCTAGAATGGAAACCTTCGATTGCTTTAATATATCTTTTTCAAGTTCTTCCTTCATGTGGTCTCAGGTTAACAGATGGACAACAGAAGTTTTGAGAAGTGATAGCAGATACTTTGAGGTATTCTCTCCGCTAGGGAGAACATCTCTTCTTTCTGACAATTACGATGTTTTTATTCCGTACAGAGGCGCCTACGCGACTATACATCCTGAAGGACTTTACTATCAGGGAAAGGTTCCCCTCCCAGCTCCGGTAAATGCATCACCCTCCGCTGGAGGCTCTGTGCTGACTTCTGAACCTGCAATATACGCTGACCTTGATTTTGATACAAAATATTCACAAGTTAGTTCTAAGATAAGATTCAGGTTCGCTAAGGACATATCGTTTTCAACCGGAGTTAGAGATTACACCCAGGCCGACTCTCAACTCAAGTCTGTAAATGGAACTGACGTACCAGGATTCTTTGTAAGATTTAACGAAATCCTTCCTTTCTCTAAAGCTTTAACGCAGAATGACTGGTACGGAAGAGTCTCCGTGATTGACTCTCTTGGAAAGGAAAGTCCTTACTACGAGTTTGGGCCTTTCACTGTAACTCACCCCCCTACATCAACTGGCGTTACTCCAGGAGCTAATCAGACTTTTGTGTTCACCGGAGGCCCTGTCGGATTCGATTGGTCATTTTCTGACACATGGCCTAATGACTCCCAGTCCGCGTATCAGGTAACTTGTTCTGTTGACTCTACATCTGAGCTTGTCTTTGACTCAGGAAAGGTATCTAGCAACAATACGATTCATTACTTTAGTATTCCCGCTTCAAGGAAAGACGTAACTCTAAGGTGGAGAGTTCAGGTATGGGACCTAGACGATCGGACAGGAAGCTTTTCTTCTTACTTGTACTTTAGGCTAAGTGACGCACCACTGGTCAGTATTCAATACCCGACCGACGGCACTGCTGTAAACTCTAGTTCTCCGTACCTAGAGTTTACGCCAACTCTTGCTGCAGGAAAGTTTCTGACTTCCTACAGGGTTGTTATAACCGAAGATGGATCTCCTTTCTACAACTCTGGCGCAGTTAGCACTTCTCCAGTTTACACTGGAGAAAAAGTCTCTTGGACAACAAATACGAAGTCTCTAACTATTAACAGAAACTACTCTTCTGTAGTTTCTGTGACTGACGATCTTTCCCTAGAAGGCACTTCAGATCCTACATACTACAACACGACGTGGGCGGAGCCTGCAGTTGGGGTCCTGACTGTTTCTACTGTAAACTACAATGTTGAAGGAAAGGGTTACATCAGTGTTCTCTGGGATGACAGTTCTAGAGATCCAAACTTTCTTTATTACATTCTAGAAAAATCAACTGACAGTGGTGAATGGATTGTTGTCAACTCTATCTATGAAAGAATATCGTTTTACGAGCACAGGGATTACGACCTAGCATCAGGAGCGGTCGGAACTTACAGGCTTACTCAGTATGTTGACACTCTCGGAGAAACTGTAAAATCTCAACCGAGTCCTAGCGTTTCGGGTTCAGCAGTAACTGACGGCTACTGGATACTAACTCCATTCGCTACTGAAGGAAGTCAACTTACTGCTTTTAAGCTTTCAATAGTAACCTCTGATGCTTACACGGAAGAGTACGAAAAGGCGGAGTTTAACCTTATCGGAAGAGGAAGGCATGTGGATGAGGGGGATCGCTTTGGTTACCGAGGATCTCTTACTGCTCAGCTGAGAGACTCTGAATACGCAACCGCTAGAGAAAAGAAAGTTAAGATTGAAGAGAAGAAGGCCCTAGGAGGATTGACGTATATGCGAAATCCTTTTGGAGATGTCTTTGAAGTGTATATTGACGACATTCAGGTAAGCAGAATAGCAGGTGTTGGCGTTTCAGAATTCGTTGACGTTACGATTCCTTACATTGAGGTAGGAAGATGAGCATACCTTCTGACGAAGTTGTCAGAGCTATAAATGCTGGCGTTACTCGCGTTACTCGAAGAGCAGAGATATTCGAGAGTGACGGAGTAACTCTTTGGGGCTCGGAGTCTCCAGGGATGATTGACGGATCAATTTCTATTGATTACTCAAGAGATGAACGAAGAGTCTTAGAATTGACTCTTAGTAACACGTCGGGATGGCTGAGGCCAGATCCTGCTGATGGCTTTTGGTACGACAAGATAATAAAGGTATGGAGAGGTGTTACTTATTTTAGAGACACAAGCCCTCCGACCATGGTTATCATAGAATCTGAATCAACACAAAGAGCTTACGACTTTCAAGCAATACTTAATCAACTTGGCTATACTAAAACTTCAGTTCTTCTCACAGCGAGCACATACGCTGACATATCCGATTACGATTTTGTGATTTCAGATATGGGAAAAGGCAAGCCAGGTAAGCATCTTCTTTTAAAGGAAGCTTTTTCTTACGGAAAAAAGATTATAACAACAGGAAGTCAGAGCACTGGATCAGAAATCCCAATGATTGCTATATCTTCTTCCTACATAAGTAACTACAAAATAAACAAAGGACTTTTTCCAAACAGAACAACTAGTCCTGACTACAACTGGAGCAGTAGTGTAGTAACAGGATCTAGCGACACTGTTGGAATAGGCGTCGATACACTCAACTCTTACAGTGAAGCTGTAAGTTTTCAAGACGTAAGCGGAAGCAATCGTCCTTCATCTTTCATCGGGTGGAATAACGAAGGGGGGAGATGGTTTCATTACCAGCCCTCTGTTTTTTCTGAACAGTCAAAAATTCTTCTTAACGCTGCGGTAGAGTGGGTCTGGAACTTCGTTCCGGTCGGAGTGTGGGAAACTCAACTTGGAGAATTTTATATTGACAGAATAAGCGACTCCATATTTCCTAAAACCGTAAGGGTTACTGGAAGAGATGGAACAAAGAAAATGATAAACAGCAAGATTTCGCAGAGCTTGACTTTCTCTACCGGAACTCTTGTTATCGACATAATATCTGCTCTTGCTAACAATTCTGGAATATTCAAGCATAGAATATTTCCTGGCAAAGAAGTTCTTACGAGCACATTTTCGGTAGAGAGAAACTCTTCGAGATGGCAGGTTGCAAAAGATCTTGCAAACTCTTTCAACTATGAATTATACTTTGACAGCAACGGCTACCTAGTGATGGAGAAGTTCAAGGACCCGACACTAGGTGCGATAGATGCTACATTCGAAACTGGACCAAAGTCTAATCTTTCAAAGTTCGAGAGGTCTACAAACGATTCTAACCTATTTAACAAGGTTGTCGTTATAGGTGAGCGCAATAACGGACAGATGCCATTCTACGGAGAGGCTGTAAATACTGCCTTAGGATCTCCAACTTCTGTATCCAGGATAGGCGAGAGATTAAGAGACCCTATAGTTCTTGGAACATTTTCTTCCAACCAGCAGTGCAAAGACTTTGCTAAAAGCATACTCAAAGTTTCTTCTCTGGAAACATATGAGGCCAATGCTGAAGCTATATGCTATCCATGGATGGAAGTAGGTACTGTCGTTGAAATATTAGACCCTGCTAGACTTCCTAGTGACCCAACGCGCTACCTAAACGTGTCCGTAACGATACCCCTTTCCCTCGGTGTCATGTCCTTTAGTTGCAAGCGCATAACCATAGTAGGAGGATAGAGGAACCATGAAATTTGGTGATGTAAGCACCGCAGGGCAAATGAGAGATGTTATTTCTGGTATAGCAAAGTCAGCAGTCATGGGATTCGGCATAGTTCCAAGGACTGGAGAAGTAGTAAGTGTTGATTCTGTTCAACATTCTGCAGGCGTTAAACTCGTAGGTGAAACTTCCACAATAAACGTCTCCTATGGAAAGTTTGCAAATCCTCTAATAGGAGAAATTGTAAGAGTAGAGGGAAAGACAGGCTCCTATTACATAGCAAACTTTGTTACATATGCTGAACTTACTGTTGACAGCACTTCAGGTGCAGTTTTGCAGGTCAACGGCAAGCCTGGACCTTACGTAGACCTGGTAGCTTCTGATGTTGGGGCGAGGGCTGCTGGAAACGTCCCATGGACGGAAGTTTCAAGCAAGCCTACAACGTTCCCGCCTTCTGTCCACGATCACAACACCCTCTATCCTCCACTGGCTCGACAGATCATCTCGGGCACAGGAATGACAGGGGGGGGCGACTTTACTGCGAACCGAACACTTGCGGTGACCTACGGAACGACTGCAGGAACAGCGGCACAGGGAAACGACTCTCGGATTACGACGGCTGTCCCGAACACTCGACAGATTAACTCGGGCACAGGAATGACAGGGGGAGGCGACCTTACTGCGAACCGAACACTTGCGGTGACCTACGGAACAACTGCAGGAACAGCAGCACAGGGAAACGACTCTCGACTCTATGACGCTCGAACCCCTACAACTCACGGTCATAGCGAGTACGCTCTTGGTTCAAGACTGATCACTTCGGGCACAGGAATGACAGGGGGAGGCGACCTTACTGCGAACCGAACACTTGCGGTGACCTACGGAACAACTGCAGGAACAGCAGCACAGGGTAACGACTCTCGACTCTCGGATGCTCGAACCCCTACAACTCACGGTCATAGCGAGTACGCTCTTGGTTCAAGACTGATCATCTCGGGCACAGGAATGACAGGGGGAGGCGACCTTACTGCGAACCGAACACTTGCGGTGACCTACGGAACAACTGCAGGAACAGCAGCACAGGGTAACG
>JGI1221J13441_10000261_pt1 | contig 25017 bp, 21 predicted proteins | sample LakVidmifraction_4_FD_13441 | JGI IMG/M metagenome (IMG submission 13441) | reverse complement strand
GGGCGTGAGTCAAACGAAAAAGAGATGCGTGCCTTAACTCCAGAGCTAGTGGCTCCTCTGTACAAGCGTAAGTTTTGGGATGCCTGCAAGTGCAATGATATACCCACAGGAATTGACTACCTAGTGTTTGACTTTGCTGTCAACGCTGGTCCCGGTCGCTCTACTAAGATTTTACAGACTGCAGTTGGTGTGCCTGCGGATGGCGGTATTGGGCCAATTACATTAGCTGCTGTTAATAAGATGGACGGCGACGAGCTAATTGAGAAGTTTAGCCAAGCTAAAGAAGACTTCTACCGTAGCCTAAACACTTTTGAGACTTTTGGCAAAGGCTGGCTTAATCGGGTTGCTGCAGTTAAAATCAAGGCAACAAGCCTTTTAGCGTAGAGAGCAATATGGCAATTCAAAAACTAGAGATCCAACCCGGTGTATATCGTGAAGGTACGTCCTACTCGGCAGAGGGGCGCTGGTTTGATTGCGACAAAATCCGATTTCGTTCTGGTAAGGCAGAAAAGCTTGGCGGTTGGATTAGAGCCTCAGACTTCACGTATGAAGGCGTTGCGCGGTCGCTGTGGAATTGGGTTGACTTAACTGGCTCCAACTACCTCGGAGTAGGCACGAATCTTAAGTACTACATTGAGAAGGGCGGCTTTTACTACGACATCACCCCCATACGCAAGATCGTCAACCCGATGGCGAATAACCCGTTTACCACGGCATTTAGTACTTTGGACGGCGGGATTAGCGCAGCAGATACTTCCATACTAGTTGCAGCAGGAGCAAGCTTTTCGAACAACGGTGGCATCGTTAAGATTGGTACAGAAGAGATTCTGTTTAACGGCGTATCTGGTAATACCCTAACGGGTTGTGTGCGTGGCTATAACGGCACTACTGCCGCATCTCATTTAGCGGGCGCGAACGTCGGTTGCTCTACTGTTACTGTCCTTGATATTGCAAACAATGTGGTGCTCAACGACTTTGTAACCTTTAGTGGTGCCACTGCAACCGGCGGCATTCCTGCAATAAATTTAAACGTTGAGCAACAAGTATTTAGGGTTCTGACTACTAACTCCTACACCTTTAATATCGACGGTATCTTTTCTACTAGCACCGCTTCTGGTGGTGGCGCAGCGGTTGTGGCTGAATATCAGACCAACACAGGCTTGGATGTTTACATTATTGGAGTTGGTTGGGGTGCTGGCATCTGGCCTAGCCCACTGTCTTTTACGCTTACAGACATTTTCAGCACGACATCTGGTAGCGGCACGGTAGTTGTTACTCACACTGCACACGGCTTAACCAACGGACAGTACGTACGCTACTCTGGTGCTGTTGCAGTCGGTGGTGTGCCTGCGGTGCTGCTAAACAGAACCTATTCTATTACGTACATAGGCGTGAACTCTTACTCCATCGCGCTTGGTAACGATGGCTACGGCACGCCAATTACTGCTCCGTCTACCGCTACAGGTGGGGGTACTATCACGGCGTATTACCAGACGGGTACGCGTGGCTGGGGGCAATCATCTACAACGACCGGTATTGGTCAACAGTTGCGCCTCTGGTCGGCTGAGAACTTCGGTCAGGATCTTGTCTTTGCTCCGCGCAACGGCCCTGTTTACTACTGGATAGATGAGGCAGGTGTCAATGATCGCGGCGAACTGCTTGCTGACTTATCTACGGCAGCAGGTTTTGACGGTGACTTTGTTCCTAAGAGAACACTAGAGGTATCTGCCTCATCTATCCAAAGATTTATTATTTGTTTTGGGGCAAACCCGTACGATCCCACCAACGCTAATACCGTGTTTGATCCGATGCTGGTGCGCTGGTCAGACCAAGAAAACCCCTATGAGTGGGTACCTGCCATTACAAACCAGTCAGGTGAGTTTAGACTTTCGCACGGCTCGTCCATCATTACGTACATTACTACTCGACAGGAAATCTTAGTCTGGACAGACTCGGCGCTGTATTCTATGCAGTACCTTGGACCACCCTACGTGTGGGGTTTTACTATATTAATGGACAACATCTCCATCATGTCCCCAAATGCTGTGGTCACAGTGAACAACGTTACATACTGGATGGGCGACGGTAAGTTCTACCAATACACAGGTCGCGTAGAAACACTGCCTTCTTCCTTGCGCCAGTACATATTTAACGATCTAAACAAAGATCAAGCGTTCCAAGTTTTTTCCGGTGCGAACGAATCTTACAACGAAGTGTGGTGGTTCTACTGCTCTAACGGCTCAAATGTCGTAGACAAATACGTCATCTATAACTATGTGGAAAACGTCTGGTGCTACGGCTCATTAGGTCGCACGGCTTGGCTAGACTCCGGCTTACGGCAATATCCACAAGCTGCTGACTACAACAATCGTATACTTTTTCACGAAGCCAACGTAGACGATGTGTCAGGGTTAACCCCAGTACCTATTAACGCTTATGTTCAGTCTGCCGACTTCGATATTGGTGATGGCGATCACTTTGCCTTTGTGTGGCGCATCTTGCCGGACATTAACTTTACAGGCTCTAACGTGGACCAGCCCTCTGTCATGCTGACCATTAAACCAAGACGTAACGCAGGTACTCCATATAGTCCTGCCGATACTCCGACCGTGCAAAGTGATGATAACTACACCAACACACGTTCTTACAACATCCAGCAGTTTGACGGTCAGGTTAACACTCGCTTGCGTGGTAGGCAAATGGCGTTAAAGATTGAGTCTAATGACTTGGGTGTTGCTTGGCAGCTCGGTAGTATCAGGGCCGACATTAAATCTGATGGCAAGAGATGATATGAGCACTGGAACAACTGCATCCCCTAGCCTGCCAATTGCGCCTACTGAATACAGCCCAAGATACCAAGAGCAGCTAAACAATATTCTAAGGCTTTATTTTGCGCAGCTTGACAACCCCGGTCCTTCGGTTATGTCCACACAAAGAGCTAATGGTGGTCTGATTGCTGCCCTTAATTTTAGCGAGCGAGTCAGTACAGGAGCGCCACGGGTTGTAAGCCTTCCGACGCAAGCAGACCTAGCCAACCTACGTGTAGGTGATGTATATTATGATACATCGGTGGGTAATGTTTTAAAGGTTAAAACGTGAATATTCAAGAACTTACCACTTGCAGTAAAAAGGAATAATTATGCTACCTATTTTGATTGGTCTGGGTATTGGTGCCCTTATGGGTGGCGGTATCGCTGCGCTACAAAAGAAAAACGTACTTGAAGGCGCTCTTCTAGGTGGCGCAATGGGCGCTGGGGGTGCGATGCTTGCCCCTGCTGCTGCCGGTATTGGTGTTGGTGCTGCTGGTGCTGGTGCTGGTGCCGGTGCTGCTGGTGCCGGTGTTGGTGCTACTGGTGCTGCTGGTGCTGCTGGTGTTGCTGGTGCTGGAACTACTGCTGCATCAGGAGCTGCTAGTTTATTTCCTACAACATTGGGCGGCGCTACTGGGGCTGCTGGTGGTGCGGGGGGCGTATCAAGCATCCTTGTTCCCGGTGCAACTACTGGCGTACTAGCTGCTCCTACTGTCGCAGGTGCAGGTGCAGGTGCAGGCACAGGAATTGGTGGTTTCTTAGGTGCTAATCAATACGCACTGTTGGGCGGTCTAGGCGGCGGAATGATGGCATCAGGTCAAAAACCTCCATCGCCAGATCAAGGCAATATTTACACCACAGAATTTTCCCAAGAAAAGAATCCAAACTTTGGCGCTCCCGGAGAATCATATTACGACAACCAGCAATATGCGGGTGGTACATTCACTCCTGTTGGTGATTACAAGCCAAATCAAATGGCTGCAAACGGGGGCATTATTGCACTAGCTGAAGGTGGTGATGTGGATCGTTACACCCGCCAAGAGCGCACAGTTGATCCTGCTGTCACTGCTTACAACGCCCAACTAATGGAGCGCGCCAATCAACAGTACAACGTTAACCCTCGACCAGCAGCAAACCAAGTCCCCGGTTCTATGGGATATATGTCTCCTTCGACGAGGGCTGCGGCACCCATTAATAACGACAGTATCAGTGGAATAGTGTTTAACCCAGTTACTCGTCAGTATGAGGGTGAGTTTTTAGCCCCCGGAACAAAAAAGAAATCCCCCGTTTCAGATGATTACGAAGGTTATATGCGCCAAAACCAAAACTACGACATGGGCAACAGCGGTGGTGGTGAAAAAAATGGTGGGTTGATGACCGAGACTATGCGTTATGCTTTAGGTGGCGGTATTTCAAACCTTGGGGATTACTCTGATGGTGGTCGTTTACTCAAAGGCCCCGGAGACGGCGTTAGTGATTCAATACCCGCGATGATTGGCGCTAAACAGCCTGCTCGACTTGCAGATGGTGAGTTTGTGGTTCCGGCCCGTGCTGTCTCTGAAATTGGCAATGGCTCAACCGATGCTGGCGCTAAGCAGTTATACAGCATGCTAGATAGGATTCAGAAAGGTCGCAAGAAGTCGATTGGCAAAGGCAAGGTTGCAGTAGATTCTAAAGCAGCTAAATACTTACCTGCATGAAAATACAGCATGTCCCGTTACAGCATGCCGCACAGACTTGGCCTTTAGTTCAGGATTATTTAAAGTCATCGCAAGAGTACGCACAGGGTGATTACTCCCTTGACCAAATTAAAATGTGTGTGCTGACAGGACAGTGGTTATTGTTAGTTGCAACGGACGAAGCTAATAAGGTTCATGGCGCGATGACTGTAGAGTTTCAGAACCGCGCTAACCATCGGGTTGCGTTTATTACTAATACTGGCGGCAAGTTTATTATCGACCAGAGTACTTTTGTGCAGTTAGAGAACATATGTCGTGAAAACGGTGCCACTTCAGTTGAGTGCGCTGCTCGTGACTCGATGGCTAAGTTGTTATCCCGCTTTGGGTTTAAAGACAAATACAGAATTATTGAGGTGCTTCTATGATTTACGACTTAGACGGTATGTTGCCTGCACGGGCTTTCCAACGCGATGCGCGTGGTCAGATCAAACCTCAGTCAGGAGGGGGTGGGGCGCCAGCTCAGCAAAACGTTACCACAACGTCAATCCCAGAGTATGCGCGTCCCTATGTAGAGAAATCACTAGGTCAAGCCGCTGCGCTCACAGACATCTCTAAGAATCCGTACGATCCTTACTCGGGACAACGTACCGCTGCGTTTACTCCAATGCAAGCGCAGGCCATGCAGAACATGTCTGGTATGCAGACTGCCTCGCAGATTACAGATGCGTCTAACTTAGCTTACAACGCGGGCCAAGGTGGTCTGGATGCGTACGGTAAATCAGCAGGATTGCAGAACCAAGCTTTAGGCTACGGCGCACAGGGTGCAAACTTAGGTATTCTTGGTGGTGGCTTATACGGCGGTCGGGCAGCTCAGGCAGGAAGCAACTACGCTAATCTTGCTACGTCCCCCGGTGCGGTTAGTTCGTACATGTCACCATACATGCAAAACGCTGTGGATGTGCAGAAAGAAGAGGCCATTCGCGACTACCAAAAGACAATGCCTACGCTTGGTGCGCAAGCCGTAAAGTCCGGCGCGTTCGGTGGAAGCCGCCAAGCTATTGTTGATGCCGAAGCTCAGCGCAACGTTAATAAACAACTTACCAATATTCAAGCCACAGGCTCGCAACAAGCGTATGACAAGGCTATGCAGTCTATGCAGTACGGCTCTAACCTTAGTTTGCAGGGTCTACAGACTGGACTTCAAGGCGTAAATACACAACTTGCTGGTACTGGGCAGGGTATGCAGGGAGTGCAAGGCGCGCTTGGCGCAGGTCAGTATGGCCTTCAAGGTCTCGGAACAACCAATACATCTGCGAATACATTAGGTAACTTAGGCCAGATGGAGTTCTCTCAGAACCAAGCCATAAACGAAGCGCAAATGCGTGCTGGTGCAATGCAACAACAGCAAGAACAGCAGGGGCTGAACTTAGACTATCAGTCGTATCAGGACTCACTAAACTACCCATACAAGCAATTGGGCTTTATGAGCGACCTGTATCGTGGTTTACCCCTATCTCAGTCTTCGCAGTCCATGTACCAAAACCCAAGTGCTATGTCTCAGGGCGTGGGTCTAGCCACTGCAGGTTATGGCCTGTATCAGATGGGCAAAAAAGACGGTGGGGTCATTGAAGAGAATGGCGGTCTGGCTACGCTAGGAATGTTCAATGCTATGAAAGGGAGTAGATAATGTCTGTAATGAGCATGAATTCTCGTATGGCAATGGCTGAGAAGTTATCCATACCACAACTGCAACAGGCTATTCAATCTGGCTCTCTTCCTGCTTATATAGGCGTACCACTCATTGAGCAAAAGACTCGTGAGAAATCCCAGATGGCTGCAGCTAGTCAAGGCCAGCAAGAACCTAGACCGTCTATTACTCAGCAGATTCTCCAGCAGGCGGAGCAACAACAACGACAACAAGCTGACCCCGGCATCGACCAACTACCTAGCAACCTGCCTCAAGGCGATGACGAAGAAATGGGTATGGCAAACGGTGGGATTATTGCGTTTGCTGAACCAACCGCTAAAAATAACAATAGCTTAGTGACTGACCCAGATCAAGACCCTCGTATTATTGCTTTGCGCCAAGATCCATCTTATTTAGCATTTGCAGAGAACGCTGCAGCCGAAGGTAAAGACCCAAGTTTAACTGCATTTTTGGAAACAGGTAATATTCCAACCCCACCACGACAGACTACTTCTGGAAGGCCTACCCCATTAGGTATAACACCACAGATGTTAAGACGTATACAAGCTGATAAAAATCCTGAAGAGATGAAGGTTTTATCTAGAGAAGCCGAACAGTTTGCTAATGAGATTAAATCCGCGCCCGCACCTTCTATAGCACCCGGTACATATAACTTAACTAACCCCGGGGCTGTGCCCCCTTCGTTAACAAACGAAGCTATGAATATTCCCGCTAATCGTGGTGGGCCACAAGGTATTGCTGATTTAGATTCTCAGTATATTACCCAAGATAATCAAGAAGGCAATCGGGGTATGCCCAATGCTGGTTTAGATTCACAGTATGTTGCCCAAGATATGCAAGAAGGTAATCGGGGTATTACTCCTTTAGCTGATAACAGAGGTGCAGCTCCTAGTTCTAGGGGCGCTGTAAATACATCGGGCGCGACGCGTCCTAGCACTGGAAACAGACAGCCTAGTGTAGGAGAGACGCCACCACAGACGGCGGGTGGATCAACTACTTCCCCTGCTACATCTTTGATTGATAGGTACACAAAAATGTTAGAAGCACAGGGTGAGGACTCTGCCCAAGCACGCCGTAACGCTAAGGGCATGGCAATTTTCCAAGCGGGTCTGGGTATTGCTGGCGGCACATCGCCTAATGCTTTTGCTAACATTTCGCAAGGTGCGTTACCTGCTATTCAAGGCTATCAGCAAGCACTTCAAGGGCTGCGTAAAGAAGACCGTGAACGTGTGGGTAAACTTTTGGAAGCGGGTCTTTCCAAAGAGAAGCTGGCTATTGAACTCCAGAAGCTTGGTATTGAAAATAAGAAAGTTGATGCAATGGTTAACTATTACAACGCTCGTGCTGGTGCTGGTGCTGCGGGTAGTGGTGGTAGTGATACTAAAAACAATGCTACCTATAATTTGGCTACAAGAAATTATGACACTGGAATAGGTAATATTGATAAACAAATTGCTAAATTAAAAGAGAATACCGCGTATCAATTTACTGGTAAATCACCAGCGCTTATAGCCAGTAAAAAAACTATTCAAGACCAAATTGATGTTCTTGAGGGTAGAAAGACTAATATGAGCAAGCAGTACCGCAGCTTTGTGACTGAACGTTTAGGTATTGATGTACCCGACTTTAGCGGCGATGCAAGTGCTGGTAATAGAGCCCCAGCGGTAGGTACAGTAAAAAATGGGTATAAATTTAAAGGGGGCAACCCCGGTGATCCTAATAGCTGGGAGAAAGTTTGATGAAAGGGCCTTGGGAGCAGTATCAATCTGAAGAAACTGGCCCTTGGACTCAATATCAAAATGAGACCTCTACGCTTGTTGAACCCGAACCACCAGAAGCTACAGTTACTGGTGAGGCTGTTAAAGGGGTTAAACGTTATGTATCTTCCTACAAAACTGGTGTCGGCACATTAACTGGCGATACGGAAACTGCTGTCCGTGAGGGCATGAAGCGCCAAGAAGACCTCGTTAAAGAGTATGGTCAGACCCGTGGTTTAGAAGAGTTTAAACAGGCATACGGTGAAGGCAACTACTTAGCTGCTGGTAAAGAACTTCTTTCACAAGTCCCAACTGCTCTTGCAGGTCAAGCCGGTACATTTGCGTCTATAGCCGGTGGAGCTAGAATCGGGGCTATGGTAGGTACGGCGGTCTTGCCCGGTATTGGTACAGCTAGTGGGACTGCTATCGGTGCTGGACTTGGCGCGATCCTATCTCAGATTATGCCTTTCTATGAAGAGAACTTAGTAGCGCAGTTACGCGCACAAGAAGAACGTGGTGAGAAACCCGACTTAGATCGCGCTAAGGCAGGCGCGTCGGCGGTGTTGCAGTCTAGCGCTGAGATTGGCGGTGCTGTACTGTCGTTCGGCAAGAAGATTATCGGTGGGATCATTGGCGCTAAAGTAGGCGACGAGGCTAAAGAAGCTCTTGTCAAAGCTGCTAAACAGTCTTTACTTGCTGCGTCTGCCAAAGGTGCGGGGCGTGCCGTAGTTGCGGAACTACCTGTTGAGTTAGCACAGAATATTGTGACCCGTGCACAAGCGGGTGAAGACCTGACTTCAGACGATGCGTTTGAAGACTATAAGAATACTATATACGAGACAGTTAAAGTTGCTGGCCCCCTTGGTGCAGGTGCAGGCCCAATTAATCGTGTGTCAGCAAGAGGTAGATTAGATCAACAAACACAACAAGAACAGTTAAAGACACAACAAGAACAAGGCACGGACACAACACAGTCTACTACTGATACTGGGCTTACTCCTGAAGAACAAGCTGCGCTAGATGCTGAGCTAGCACCGGCTACAGTTAGAGCGGCTGCAACAGAAGATGAGATTGATGGGACTATTGTTGCAGGAGCACCTGCTCCCGCCCCCGGTACGATTATGCCTGACGGTACTATTATTGCTGGTCAAGGAGAACAAGATGGTACTAGTGCGCCTATCGTTACAGGAGCTGGAGTTAGCCCTACAGTTTCTGGACAGCCCGGAGCCATATCCCCCGCAGGAGTTGGAGGAGTTGACGGAACTGGAGTGGATATCGCTGGAAATACTAGCGGGCAGGTTGAAAGCACAGCGGGAGTTGAACCCGGAGCAGTAGCACCTACTGGATTACCCGTACCGGGGGCATTACCAACGACTATAGAACAAGGTTTTGCGCCTGTAGTAACACAAAAAACTGAAGCCGAGGCTGCAGACGCTGAGCGTGCTACGTTAGAACAAGGTATTGCGCAGGATAAAGTTGAAGTTGTACCCGAAGCTACACCTGTAATTGATACAGAAATGTTAACTAGAAGTAAAATTGGTATGCCCATTAAGTTTGTAACCGGGTATACACCAACATCTGAGCCATCAGCTAGCAACTATTTAAATCAAAATGGTTTATATGCAGAAAAAGCGCCACTTACTGTAGAAAAGGGTGTATACGCCGCCGCTACTGATCAAGCGTTTGATATGCTTGATTCAGTTAACACTACAAAAATAAATAACATATTAAGAAGATTAGCTGCGGTTGAAAACAAAGCTAGGGGTACGAAGACGTTTAAACCTGAACGTCCGCTTGAATTCATGTCGTTTGACAATCTGTTAAATCTGTACCGTGAAAATATCGGTACACGCAATAAATTTGTATCGGGTGGTGATGCCCGATTGCAAGCTGCTGCTAACCGCGCGGCGTTTACTGCGTCTCTTACTCCTGAACAACGCGCTAAATATGACGCTGAATTAGACCGCATATTTAAACTTACTGTAAAAGGAGAAGGGACTGGACGCCGCGAAACTACGGAAAGCGACCAACGTAAGCAGAAAGAAAAACAAGAAAAACAAACCAAAAAACAGAAAGCACAGGCAATTGCTGATGTTGAACAGCAGGTAGCCGACGCTGCTAAGCCAGACGAACAAATTGAGGCTGAAGAACGCGCTGAGGCTGAGCAGTTTGCTGCGGCTGAAGAGGCTGAAACAGAAACAGAATCTAAAACAGGAACGGAAGCTAAAACTGAAACCGAGACTGAATTAGACGCGGACATAGACGCGGACGTAGTTGCCGAAATAGAAGCCACAAAAGAAAAGCCTTTGACGCTTATAGAAAAGCGTACTCTGTCTGCTATTAACGATTCGGGGGATGTCAAAAGCGTACTGGAAGAAATCTCTAAAAACAAAGAGACTAACGTTGGCGCTATTGCACGTAACTTAATAAAAGTACTTAAAGACTTGGGTATCAACGACCCAACAGCTAAACGTATTTCATTTGGTAAAGTGCCAGATGGCAACGACGGTATGTTTATACCAGACGAAAATCGAATTATTCTTTCTGGGGCAGGCGGTAAGTACACGGGTAAACGAAATTTAGCCGAAGTTATATTGCATGAAATACTGCATTACTACACCGACCATGTAATAGACAATCGTGATGCCTACTTAAATAGTTTAGATCCAGAATCCCGTGCTGAAGCCAAAGCTGCGCTCAATAGATTAAGATTAAATTTTGTAAGAGCAAAGGACGCGCTAGGCAAAGAATTTAATATTCCTACTATTAAAGAATTTATTGCTGAGGCTTTCTCCAATCCTGAATTTCAAACAGCGTTAAAACGTTTAGACGTAGAAGGTAAGCAATACAAAGCTGTCACTAAAGACAGTATGTTTAAACAGTTTGTAAAGAACGTGATGTCTGCGCTTGGGTTATCACCCACGGATAAAAACGTTACGCTGAAAGAAACGCTAGAAGATGTAATGCAGCTAATATCTGTGCCATCAATATCAGAGGGTATGGTTGGTAAAAGTGTTTCGTACTCCGCAGCGCAGAAAGCGCCTACAACACAGAAAGCACCCACAGGCCCGTATGCAACAACGATTTCTCTTAATAATATACCTGCAGAATACTCACTTGAAAAGACGGCTGGTGTAGAACGTAAAAAAGGGTTTTTTGAAGGTGGTCTACAAGGCATGATCCGTAGATACCAAAACGCCAAACAACCTATTAATAAACTAGAAGATAATTTAGTAAACGCAGGGCTAGCGCAGTATGAAGGCGATAACTTAAACACATTAAACACCGCCTATACTACAGCGGCTGGTAATTCTGTAATGCTGGCTAAGGAACAAGTAACGCCTTTTGCCGAGAGAATACATAAAGGAGTTGCGGATCTCATTGCCAAGACTAAGTGGACTTCTAAAGAGACACTAGAAAAGCTGCACGTAATTATGGTAGCGTTGCATGAGCCTGAGCGTCGCCTAGTTAAGTATTTGCTCAACGTACCACTTAATAACGATGGGCGTTATATGCTCTCGCAAGGTGGTAAGGACATTACCCCTGCTGACCGACGTGCACAGATTCTTAAGATGTTAGAAACACGGAGTCTGACCAAGGCGCAAGCTCAGCAGTTGCGTGCAGAACTAGAAGACATCGTTAGTAAGTACAAAGATCCATTAGGGTCAAGCCCGTTGCGTGAAAAGTCTGAGTCAAGTAATCCTATAAAAGGCCCAATATCCGTATATATGGATGCGGAGCAGTACGTTGTTACTGGTATGAACCCCCAAAGCGCAGCGGCAGTCACTAAAGAGTATGATGCGTTTGCTCCAGAAGTTAAACAGGTTATCGACTCTATTTTAGATAGTAGCCGTGCGCTTAACACAGCCACGCTTAACTTAAACAAACAAGCTGGATTTTGGTCTAAGCCTGTTGACAACTTCGCTAACTTCTACGGTTGGAATAACTACGTACCCCTTAAGACAAGTCTTACTCAAGATGAGCGTTTAAATTTTGACAGTAACCGTTTAGGTGGGGACTTGCAGGATAGTACGCAAGGCTTTGATGGTAGCTTTGAGGTATCAGATAACCCGCTTCTGCGTACTATGTCTGATTCGTTCCGAGCCGCTGCACGCGCTGGGCGTAAAGACTACACGCTTGCGGTAAAGAATAACGTCTTACAGAAACATATCGACGGTAAAGTAGAAAAGATTAAGTTTGAGGATCGCGATACAGACCTACCACTTGCTAAAAAACAAAACACTGTTTTTCATTACAACGATGATGGTTCAGTAGATGTAATCACAATCAAAGATCCAACGATGCTTAACGCTATCCGGCGCATGTACAAGGATAGACAGCCGTTGGTTGAGATGATGAACAACGTCACAAGCCTTCTTGGTCAAGTGCACACTCGATATAACTACGCCTTTGCGCCGATGAACTTTGTGCGGGACATACTGACGAACGCGTTTGTGCTTGGCGCGGACATGAGCCCTGCTGAAGCAGCTAAGTTTATCGGTGTAGTAAGTGCTAGGGTCTCGCAGAATGGACTGATGAAAGCCGCGCGGGTAGCCTATCTGTTTGAACAAAACAATATTGGTGAGATTAAGCGGTTGCTCAACGACAAGAACGCTGATCCGTTCGTGCGCCAGATTGCTGAGTACTTGTCAAACGGTGGCATGATATCTTACACAGAGAGCCTGTCGCTAAAGAGTCGTTTTGAACAGTTAAACAAAGAGCTTGGTCAACCGGGTGTGAAGGATAAGTTAATTACAACAAAGGAACAGTTTGATAAGCTTGTAGATATCTGGAACAACATGTTTGAATTAACTAGTCGTGCTGCTGCCTACGGTGTGGTCAAACAGCGCTTTGTTAAGAAAGACGGCATGACTGAGACGGCTGCACAAAAACGTGCCGCTTCGTATGTTAAGAACTTAGCTAACTTTGAGCTTGCAGGTGAGTATGGGCGAGTGATGGGCGCGTTGTTTATGTTCTTTAGGCCCGCTGCTACAGGTGCTGTACGTGCGATCGAGGCAATTGCTCCTGCGTTCCAATCATTAGATAGCGCTCTTAATGCGCTACCACCGTCTATTAGAAATAACCCACAGGCGGTGGCTAAATTTACAGCGAGCTTTAACAAGCGTAAGACTAACGCACGTATTATGGCTACCACGTTGATGTCTGCGGGCTATGGCATGTATATGATGGCAGCGATGATGGCACCAGAGGACGACCTTGACCGTAACTCTGTGCTGAACGACAACATGAACCAATGGTCTAGATACGCTAGGTTCCACATCCCTAATGACATTTCTCAGAAATACCTTGGCGGGTCTAAAGATGTTGTGTTTCAGGTTCCTTGGGGCTTTGGACTTGGCGCGTTTGCTGCTGCCGGGGCGCAGGTGGCTGGTGCTGTTAGTGGGAAGTCTACGACTAGAGATATGTTGAAAAACATCTTCACCAACATTGCGTTGGATTCGTTTGTGCCGATACCAGTTTCTCGTATGGACTTTGAGGAAAGCCCACTTAACTTCGTTATTGATTCAATGATGCCTAGCTTTGCGCGTCCTGTGGTGCAGTTCGCGTTGAACAAGGATGGCATCGGGCGGGGCATTTACAACGAGTCGTACCGCAGGCAAGTAGATGCTTACACCGGCGGAGATAGAATTCCTGAGATTTGGAAAGACGCATCACGAGGCCTTATCGAGTTGACTAACGGCGCATTAGATATTAGCCCTAACTCGTTATACTTCCTGACAAACAGTTACGTCGATGGTTTCTCACGCATAGCTGAAACAGGCTATGGGTTTAAGTCGTTAGGCTCTGGGGAAAAAGATTTTAACCCCAAAACAGACAGTGTGTTGTTTAGCTCTTTCTTCGGCGCTAAAGGCAACATAGACAACAAGCAGTTTGCCGAACTTCAACAAGACATGTTGAAAAAACAAAACATTCTAAACGGGTTTAAAGAATCTAATCCAGAACAGTACATGAAGTATGTGCAAGAGAACCCGATGGATCAGCCTTTGGTTGACTCGTTTAACAAACTCATCAATGGTGATCTACGCAAACTACAGACTGAAGCTAAGAAGATTCGTTCAGCCCCTACTGATATGCTGACTCCAAAAGACCGTAAAGAGATGCTTGAACCAAACCTCCTGATGCAGAGGCTTATTAAGCGAAATATCCTTGATATGTACGAGGCGTATAACGGTAAGGGCTAGGCAACGCGCCAAGCTCGTACACCGATGCAGTCGTCCATGTAAGTAACAAAACACTTTACTCGGACGCCTGCACGTTTAGCACCGCTATCTATAGCGAAAATCATTTCAGCAGGGCGCAGGGTAGGGATAAAAAAACTGTCCTTAACTTGCATCCCGCTGAAAGGAAATAGCCACTCTGGTTCTATGAGTTTATCAGGCGTCATCGTCAGATTCTGTAAACAACGCGTCAGGTATCTTAGTCTTGAACCAATACAGATAAGCAGGGTCGCTAGTTATAGCACTCTTCCAACCTGATGTTAGTCGCCCTTTCTTCACATCTACTAGCACCCCTTGTGCGCGAAGCTCAGACTCAAACTCCCTAGCACTTACCTGCCTTTCAGCTAGATATTTCTTAAGCTCTGTCTTGGATACTTGCGTCAGGTCTTTATCAGACTCGATCCGTATCACCAACGAACCACGCGGCTCCATCGTAACTTTGCCTGCGTTAATGACGAGTGTGTTAGGAATGTACTTGTTCATAAAGTCGCCGAGCATCGAGCGGTAATCTAAGTCGTTAATCTTGACTACCTTATCGCGGATATCAATCATCTCTTTGATTACTCGTTTGTAAATACGCTCGAGATCATAGTTAATAATGTTTGCAGAATTTGCGACATCACCGGCTGCAAATACAACTCCTACAAGATTCTTGTAGAAACGATATGCGGAGTTATCACCAAAGTCTTCTTCAAAACGCGCTTGCCATTTATCAATCAGAGCAAGGATTTCCACATCACCAACCTCAAATAATTTCTTGATAAACATCGGGCCTGCATGCCCGTAGTTGAGGTTAAAGGGATCAAATATTGCCCGCCCTGTTTTACCACCACCGACTTCCTTTTTTAGTATGTCAGGCTGTCTAATAGTAAATTCTATCAACCGAGCTACTTCCCCATCGGGACTTGCCTTAATAGATTCAAACTTAGCGTAGATAGGCTGATTAGTAGTAAGTATCGCAATCAGCGATGCTGCTAGCTCGTGCTCACGTTCGGCATTGACTGATGCTTGCATCCTGATCTTAGCTTTGCCATGTGAAATACTGTGCGTAAGCTGTGACATAACTTTAGGATCAGCGTTCGAGGTTTCATCCACACCCAATAGAATGTTATGCAAGCTCAAGTACCTACCTACCATACCGTTAGAAGTTGCGTCAAACACGCTAAGCGCTTTAGGATTACCAAATATACTTAGTGCGCCGTAAAGTGCACCGGTCTTCGCAGCGCCTGACTCACCAAACAAACTAATTGTCACGCCTGATGTAGAGGTGAACCGCATGAGTGGAGAACCAAACCCACACATTAATGCGAATGCATGTAGCTCAAACTGCGGTTGATTAAGTGCGTCAGCGGACTTTCTCCAGATGTCATATGTCCCCTCTCGCTTAATAAACTTAGCTATGTTCTTGACATAGGGTGAAGCTGGGGACTCAATCTCTTGACCGTCTTTAGTAATTTCGATTGACCCAAACACAAACGCATCATTGGCTTCTGTCCAACCCATCTGCATACGCATTAGATCGGCTTTGTATGTATTAATCATGTACTGGCCCCATTTGGTTACATAACTGGATAACTTAGGTGCTAGTGCAGCTTCACACAGAACACCTTGTTGGCTTACTAACTTCTTTACTTCTTCAGGTGCGTTGGCTACCTTGATGGGTAGTAAAAACTCACGTACCGGATCATGCGGCAACACCAAGCGCATCAACATGCACTCGCCATCAATCGGACTGTACAGCCTGCGCACAGGGTAAAAATCGTGCGGTAACAACATAGTCGCGTCGTCTTGGTGTTTCACGCCATTCTTATCAACAGTCGGCGGTGGCTGAAAAAAGATACCGCCGTTCTCACCACGTACAAAAGGTCTTAGCGAGGCGGGGAACTGCGAAACTTTTTGGGTATCCGGCTCTTGCCAAACTGCGTCCTCTTCATCGGGCGCAACGGCGATTCGTAATTCTTTTCCGAGCTGTATGGGACTGCTGATTTTTCCTTTAAAGGAACATCCTTTACAGAGGTCTGGTTCGTCGGAGTTATTCTCGAACCAGTCGCAGCGCCTGCACCCATCAAAAGAATGGGCAACTTTGTATGTCTCTTCAGGGTCATAATTGTTGTAGTCCTCTGAGATCTTGTGTATTGCTGTATCGCCGTCATCACAACGAACAGCTATAGTAAGTACACCAGCCCACAGGTTGCGGCTAATTGTGTTGGGATTAATAATTGAGTGAGCTATCTGAGGGCAGCCGTCACCCTCTACGCTGCGTATGGCAATCTTCTCAAAGTTATATTTGAAGTTGTCCATGCCAAGCATCTTGCGGTCTTCGTCACTTAGACCTTTAGATACGCGTGCTAGCACATCGTTGCTAGACTCTAGCTCTGGCTCACCAAGAAACTCCTTAAACTCTAAGAACGAATACTCGTCTAAGTCTGTAGTAATAAGCTCACATAGCGCAGGTGGGTCGGGGCGGTAGTTAGTCGAACCCACAACACGCATAAACCGCGCCAAGTCAGCGGGCGTTGCCTCTTCATCAAAAATCGGCAATAAGTCCTTACAGAATGACTTAAACTTCTTTGCGTATGGTAAGAATTCGGCAGCAGGAATATCCTCATCAAACAACCAGTACGCGTGTAGCCCAATTCCTGAGTTAATCCGCAAGGGTGGGGGTAGTCCGCTGTCATCTATAAATTTATCTAAAGCTTCTACCGCTTGTTCTTTAGTGGCATATGCTTCACCGTCTTTAGCTTTCTCAGCGTTAACATCAAAGTCAATGAAGAATGATTTATGCCATACGCACTCTGACGCAGCGCGTTTGTATTTTTCAAAAGATCCCGGTGCTACGTAGCAATCATGTTTTCTGTTTTTTACACCTTCAATTTTTTCTAGGAATTCTTCGATTGTTTCTGCATAATGGTGACGCATTTGCTTGCCCTTGGGCAATGATCTATCTAACTCACCTATACAGTAAACCCCCTGCCGTGGCAGTAACTTCTCATATAATTGTTTTATCATTTCTTGAGCGGAGTTTAAAAAAGCGTGATTGCTCACGCTTTGTTGTTGGAGTGGGGGTAGCCGCACCCCCCGTGCACTATTACTTCAACGGCTGCTCAATAACATACTCGATATATTTCTTTGCCTCATCTAGGTTCTTCGCAGGTAACTTACCCCTGATTAAATCGCCTTCGATAAGGCAAGTAAACATTTCGGCTGCTTGCTGATTTTTGTCACGAATAGGCTTGCCACGGAACCAACTATAGATGCTCATACGTGTGACATTTAAAACTACCGCTACGTACTTTGCCGGTAGGTTTGCGCGAACACATGCTTTAGCTAAAGCCACGCCTGCTCTATGTGGATCAGCCTTATCCATCTCTTGTAAAAACTTATCGCTGTAGCTCCGTGCCATTTTAATTACGCCTTTTTAGACCACTTCTTAACGATGTCTGAAACATCAGACGGCTGTGTGCCTTCGCTCTGCTTAACAGACTCACGCTTGACAGGCTCACTAATTGCTTCGCCCACTACTTCGACCGCTACTGTTTCAAAACCGCCGTCACCTTCGCTAGCGTTATCAGCTTGGAACACGTTAAGCTTGATAGCATTCTCTGCGGCTGCACTCTTAGACTGACTTGCAATAATACTCAAATCACTTTCAGGTACTGCACCGGCGGGGGAGAACATCACTTTAGGTACAGGTGACTTAGTATCAAACGCCATGCGGGTAATAACGCGCCCTGCGCTGACGTTGTGCGACGCTAAATGCTGCACGTAAGGACGGAAAGGCCAACGACCATTATCTTCTTTACCGAAAGTAGACATCGCTGGAAGTACCAACTGCATAACATCGCCGCTAGGATCATTAGGTAATACAACAGCGGTGCGCCATGACAACTTACACTTCGTACCTTGACCACCATCGCCAGAACCCTTGGTGCTGTACTGGCACTCCGAACAAGTCTTAGCGGGGGGATTCTTAACTTCTGGTTCAGGGGTGTCTGAATTACTAGACCAACAAGCAGGGCTAATCTTCTCGCCCTCTTTGTATCCTTGGAGATACAGCATACGTGATGCCTTGTGCGCCATCTTCACAAAAATGACATTCATAAAGCGGTCTTCAATAGCACCAATTTCTTTGCCGCCAGAGTACTTGCGGAACACGCCACCTTTGATTGAAATACGCTTAACACCACCTTGCCCTGCACCACCTGCTACAGCAAGGGTGTCTTCATCGAGACCGTTGTTAACTAGGGTGGGGTTATTGGACAACAGGGTTGCGAGATCATTACTCATAATATTTCCTTTGACTGAATTTAACTGTTTACGTTGTGGGTTTACGTACTGTGATACCAAACTCTTTCATTATATTCACTCCGGGCGGTAAACCATCTTCTGCATGCTCGGCGATGAACTCTTTAAAATTGCCTTGATGGATACGTCGTTCCAACAATTCAACTGCTTGATGCTCTAGGACAAACTTTCTAAAATTGTCCCAGTCGTTACAATAAAAACGTTCAGTTAACTTGCGTGTAACTGTGCCTGAATTTGTCTTGAAACCATTGGTGTTAGTCTCATTACATACAGACAAAAGCTGCTGCTCAACTGCTTGTAAATCTTTCTTCAAATCACCATCTTTTGCATCGTACTCACGTAAGATAGTCTCACGTTGATTTCTTATTGTCAAGTATGTCTGTACTAATTCTTCGATATTTGTGCTCATGGTTAACCCTCTATTTCCTGTTTGTATAAATCAACCAACTTCTCGTGCATATCCACTTTGCCTTGCAGCATCGCGTACATCTTGCGTTCGACTTCTGATCCTTGTAGGTGTACGACAGTCATCTTATTAACTTGTCCTACTCGATCAATACGCGCAATACATTGAAGATATGTCTCAACACTCATAACGGGCGACCAGAAAACCACGGTGTTAGCAGCGGTTAGGGTCACGCCATGCGAGGCTGACTGAGGTTGGATAACTAATACTCTAGGTGACTCCATAGTTTGGAATCGGTTGATGATATTGGAACGTTCTTTTGCTGCTACATCTCCGTTTATTATTTCATTGCTGACTCCTTCTTTAGTTAAGTGGGCCGCTACAACAGTAATTGTGTGGCGGTACGGTACAAATATAATTATCTTATGTTCTGTTTCATCCAGTACTTCCATAAGAGCGTTAAGGCGTGGGCTAACATCAAACTCTATGACGTTGTGCTTGTCGGTGTAGACTGCGCCCCCTGAAATCTGGAGTAACTTACTCAAGCTAGCCGCTGCATTCACGGCGCTTATTTGCTCACCCGCTGCTTGGGTTAGCATCTGATGCTTAAGCTCCTTGTAGTATTTGTTTACCTGTGGGGTTAACGGTATCTCTCGTGTCTGATACATAACTTCTGGTAGATCCAAGCACTCTGCTTTTGTGTATCTAATTGCAGGTTGAAGCGCATTGAACACGTCCATTCTGGAATTAGGTTTAGGCATCCACTTGAACTTAGTAATCTGCGTCATTACTTTATCCCGCCATACTGAGAATGCGCGTGGCACATTCTCAGGCGCAACTAATTTAGCTATGCCGAACGCATCCAGAGGAGACTGTGAGGCAGGTGTACCGGTCAACATCCAGAGCTTAGTACTTGGCGCGAGTATTTTGTTAAGCGTCTTCCAACGCTTAGTTGTAGCAGTCTTGTATGCGTTCGCTTCATCTACTACGATCAAATCAAACCTATTCTTTGCAATGTCCTCTTGCACGATGTTTACACCGTCAAAGTTAATAATCACAAACTCGTAGTCACTATTAATAATTTTCTTGCGCTTGTTGGCATCGCCATAAGCTACAGCCACGGTACGGTGCATAGCGGTTTTAAATATGTCTGCTTGCCAAGCTGAGTACATGATAGATAGTGGGCAGATCACAAGCACTCGCTTAATAATCTTCTGCGTCATGAGGTAGTCCGCCGCCCAAATTACAGACGATGTTTTACCTGTACCTGCTTCATTGAAGCAGAACGCACGGTCACGTATAGATAGAAATTGAGCAGTAGTTTTTTGATGTTCAAATGGGGTAAACAAACCAGGCCATTTGTAGTCTCTTACTATCGGAGAAGGGACAACAGAGTCGTTGTATATTCTGGCTAGTAGTTGCATTTCACTAATGCCCCAATAGACTAGCATTTCTGCTGTCTCGCCATCATCAGCTAAAACTTCACACTTCTCAAGTCTCTCTGTAACGACGGGTACTAGGTCTGATCTTATTCTAAATCTAACCGCACTTTGTTCAACTATATGCATGACTTATCCTTAACTAGTTTTAACTGTTGCCCCTTACGGGGGCAAATCGGTTGAGCCTGACGCACCAGAGAGTGAGAAGGACGGCACCGCTCAACTGACATGGTTAAAGGGTAACAAAAGTCTAAAACCCCCATGTAGCCCACTCATGCCTAACGGCTACATTATTATTTCTTACGTTCTTTCTTACTAATTTCTGACACAAGCGCACCGCTAGAGTTACGCTTAAATGATCGGTTCTTAGCTGCTGACTCTAGCTTGACTCCGTTCTTGTTAGAACCGCCTTTGGACAGAGCTTTGACATGAGCGATGTCTTTACCTTCTCTAGCATCAGCCTTACCGTTACCGTTTGCATCTTTACCTTCTTTGTCCATCTCGCGCCTAGCGCGTTGGCGTTCCATACGGTTATCATGTTCGCCTCTAGCAACCTGCTTTTTGTACTCGTCCTTGTAGGGGCGAGGAGATTTTGTATAGGGCATTACTTTTCCTTATGATGGTCACACGTAGTAACAGGACACCATCCGCACAACGGGGTAGGGTTGGGCATCCAAGCATTCGTTTCGTATGACAATTTTAATCTTTCTAAGTCACCGTGGAAACTGCCCCACAGTTTGTCAGTATTACTTTTTGCGTACGATTCATTTATAAAACTGTTATGCATAATAAACAACAAGCCCGCCCTAATGTGTTGGACTTCTGGGAAATGCGCGAACGTCATAAGCGCCATTAGTTTTAACTGTTTTACATCAGGGTACTTGTTACTGCCTGTTTTGTAGTCAACGATAAACGCTGTGTCACCATCTACAATTAGTAAGTCTACAATCCCGCGCACCCACCGACCTTCGTCATTAAAATCACAAGGCTGCTTATCTTTAGTCAACGCCATCTCGTACTCAGGATATCGGGTACCCGGTATTTCCATTAAAGAATCGAGCACGGGTTTAAACCGCTCGTAGTTTTTAGCTAAGGGTTTACCCTCTCCTACATAATCTTCACACGCCTTATGTACCTCTGTACCGTACGTCATCTGCTGAGTTGGCCCTTTAGTAAACTTCTTCAGTATCTTTACTTCCCGATACTGCCGAGGGCAGTTGATGTAGTCCTTGAGGGACGAGAACGACCATGTGAAATCCATGCTTTTCCTTTAAAGTTTATCTATACATATTACCTTTTATTTACTTGTTGGGCAATCATTTTCCTGTACTTGTTTCGTGATGTTTAGTTCTGCTGCAATCCAAGCTTCTCTCCAAATATCGTACGGCACAACGTGGCAATTCAAGGGAACATTCAGTTGCCACATATGAAACGCTTTTATGCAGTCCATAGCGCCTTCTTCGTACAAATTAGCATTCTCCATAACTACCTCCGTATCCAGCTTCGCAAGCTACAGGCAAACCCGTCGCCCAGTCGGGTGGGGTAGACATTACCCCCGTAACGTATTCTAGTGCAGTATCTAATTCTTCTTTCTTCACTACTACTACGGCGGCATCATGCACCGTTAGCACAACACGATACTTCTCGTTAACCTTTAGCATCTGCTCACCTACGATGATCCGCGCTAAGGCTTGGACTACGTTTTCAACTAGCGATCCGCCCCACATCGATACAGGGCCCTTGCGAGACTTGTACATGTACTGCCCTTTACTTTCATCGGTGTTGTAGTGAAGCTCAGGGTATCGGATATACAAACCATTAGGCAACAACACACCTTCAGAGTTGATCTGTAAGCATCTGTTCTTACCATAGTAATGTGGCTTGGTTTTACCCCAGTCAGCCAAGCTCTTAATAACTTTGTCCCCATCACTCCATAGCTCAATGATCTTATTATTCATTTCACGGTACAGTGAAACAATATCTTTGCACTCGTCTTCAGTTAAGTCGGCACCCGGCGGTGATGTTTTTAACGTGTGCTGAAGTTTTAACGCGCCTGTGCCGTAACCCAATCCTAGAATGCATGTCTTACCCACAAAACGTTCTACGGGGTTAGCTTTAGAAATCTCTCGCTCATAAATCTTTGATGCAAAAACTGAGTACACGTCCTTGCCTTGTGCAAAGGCTTCGACTAAATCATCTTGTCCTGCAAGCCACGCGAGAACCCTAGCCTCAATCTGAGATGAGTCACAGTTAATGACCACATATCCTTCAGGTGCCATTACAGCATTCTTCAATGCTTTCTTCTTCTTGTCACGGCTCGGTAAGTTTTGAAAGTTTACCTTGTCCGATCCCGCCCAACGACCTGTGTGAGCGCCGTAATACTTTAGCGGGATAGGCAGTAGTCCTTTGTTCCTAGCCCCGATGTCTATAAATCTTTCTATACGTGATTCTTCTATCGTTGACTTAGTACCCAGTCGCACCGCGCATAGTTGTTGTATGTATGGGTCTTCATGTTCTGTCAGGGCAATAAACCCCTCATCGTTCTTCGCTAGCGCAAGTGTGTCTTTGCCTGTCGTAGGGCTTACCTTCATAGGTAGCTTCACGCCAAGTTCTTTTAATAGCGCACCAAACTGTTTATTACTTGCTAACTTCTTACGTACAGCTTCTTCTGTATCGCACTCCATACGTTGCATCAACCCACGCAACAACGCTGCTTTATATTCTTGAACCTCTGTGAGTCTAGCGGCTAACAACGCATCGTCTACGTAAAACACCGGCTCAATAAACATACGTAGCGTCATGTCAATTAGTTTTAGCTCATTCTCAGGGAAGCTTGATACCAGTTCTTGAAACAAATTAAATGTGAGGTCTACGTCGTTCTTGCAATACTCTCCATACCTAGCCAAGTCCTCTGGTGCAAAGTCAATTCGCTTCTTACCAAGAGCGTTAATTACTTCATCACCCTTAACGCCAAGCTGATATCTCTCAGCTAACTTAGCTAGAGAACCTCCTGCATCTACGCCGTGAATCGCCCGTGCCATGCACAATGTATCAAGATAGAGTTTAGGCACAATACCGAAATGCCACGCGAGTACTGATCCGTCAAACAAAGCGTTATGGCAGAGCAAAGCTGCGTTAGACCAATCAGTCACGCCGAGCAAATACTGTTTCAGGGTAGGGTGATCCGCTGATATCCACGTTGTCTCGCCATCGTTAACTTTTACACCTACACCGATTACATGAAACTCAGGGTGGCGCACGTATTCTTCTGTTGTGAGCTTTTTAAATCCAACATCACTCGAATAAAAAGTTTCATAATCCAACGTAATAAGATCCATCTTCATTCTCTTTAGGCGGGGGGCGGAATGCCCCCCTATTTACTACCAGCAAGACAGAGGACGGAAAGGCCCTTCAGCAACTGTATCCCAACAACACAAACTGCCGCTAGGCATACGCTCACACTTAGTTGCGGCATGGGTTGCGATAGCGAACGTGGACAATAGTAATGCGGCGATTAGCTTTTTCATTTTAAATTCTTTTTTGATTTTTAATTTCACGGTTTAAATACCACAACGCCTTCTCAAGATCCTCAAGTTGGCTGCCTTTAAGATCACTTCGTGTAATGTATTTAATTACATTACCTAAGTTGTACCCTAACTTCTTTGCTTCGATAAAGTCGATAGTCTCAATCCCTCCCGCTGTGTAGTGCGGTGGGTGGTTAACCATGTCAGGTGCAGATTTAGCTCCAGCTTTTAATGCCCCATCAAAAAGTTTTTTGTTTGCGGTTTTTGAATCCCAACGAATAGGATATACGTAGCTAACAGTACACCCAAGTTTCTCAGAGATTTGTTTAGGGCTCATACCTTTATTAAGCATAGTAATAATTTTATTTTTAGTAGTGACTTTCATTTAAGTTTCCTCTTAGGTTTAATTGCGGTAATACCTTCTTCAGGTTCTTTTTGATACTTGGCTTCGATCATCGCGTCCGCCATTTCATAACACCATCTCGCTGTATGCTGTGGGTCTCTAACATTCAGGTTTAACCCCACTAGCGCCAGTCCCGCAAACAAATCCCGTAAGTCCTCGTCATTCATTTTTCTGCGCCTCGCGGTTGTGTTTAAAGAGATAGTCATCACGGTACTCAGACGGGGGAACCCATCCGTGCTTACGCCATACTGCCTGTACGTTACTGCCTGCGGTAAATTTAAACGTACTGTTTTTATCTGCTAGTTTTGATTTCTCCCTCATGATTACTCCTTGTTAGTACTACATAAATTTTCTATAACGCTTTGTAAAGTAATTACATTGCTCTCATTCACTACCATTGCTACACCACCTGCCATCTCTATATCACGGAGATTCTTATCTTGTAACGCTGTCGTCTTGCCGTTACCTGCCTTGCACTCAATGCCAACAAACTTACCCTTATGGCACACAACAAAATCTGGTACACCTGCGTTGCCATACCCCGTACCAATCGGCATCGTGTAGTACGCACCGAGTGATTTAAGAATCTTTTTAACCTTGTCTTTTACTTTGGCTTCAGGCGTCATTCTTTACTCCTTGTGTGTGGTATACCGCACATTGATGGTTGAACCTGTGCTCTGTTTGCTGCTAGCTGCATCGCCTTGTCTAGTACGTACGGGCGGTTCTTTACAAACTTTGGCGTGAGNG
>JGI1221J13441_10000260_pt1 | contig 25103 bp, 33 predicted proteins | sample LakVidmifraction_4_FD_13441 | JGI IMG/M metagenome (IMG submission 13441) | reverse complement strand
AAGCGGGTAGCCCAGCTAGCCGAGGCCACTGCTAACCCCGTGGTCGCTGGCCGACAGGTCATCACCGGCGAGATCATTGCTACCAAGATAGTTGACGGGGACTACGGCATCGCCTACAAGATCACTGTCAAAGACGACCGGGGCTTCCGCGTCTACTGCACGGTTCCCCGCGCCATGGCTGACTCGGCTTACGACGACATGGGCCACGGCTGGTTCCCCCGGTCCAAGGGTCTCCGCGTGACGTTCACAGCGACCGTCACAGCAAGCACTGACGACCCCTCGTTCGGATTCGGCAGCCGCCCGACTAAGGGTGCTTGGCTGTAGGCATAAAGCAACCTCCCCCGGCCACGTGCTAGGGGAGGTTGCTGTATGCGCTGGATAGTTAGTAGCTGTGGTCTCCGCTGGTCTTTTCCTGCACTACGACCGTAGTCGGGTTCTTGTTCCCGATGGCACGTGCCCCGTCATAGAGACCAGCTGCTCCCAGTCCCAAGAGGATGCCCGTTGCGATCAGCTGGAACACCGTCTGCACGTCGTACAGTGTGGCCGTAGCTACCCCGTCGAAGAGCACCAGCACCACACCCAGCACAACGGCGAAGAGGGGGCTGAAACGGGGGGGCAGCCCGAGGTCCTTGGCCAGCGTGACAAGCGCGATGACAGCGGGGATAGTTGCGAGTGTAGTAATGAGTTCCATCAGGTGCTCCTATTTTTGAATCGGTTGAACGTGCTTGGCTGTTCTTGACTCTGAGCTATGATAAAAGTCTATCCGCTCACCCATAGTCTTTTGGTCTTCTTTGATTTCTGTGACACACGTAGTCAGTCGGTCTATGGCATCTCCTAGGTTCTTGCTGCCGTGGTTAGTCACGATATCGCGCTTCACCTCATCCACCTTGTCCGTAGTATCTTTGACGTCTTTCTGGACCTTAGTAACCTTGGCGACAAGTACAGCGCCATAAGCTGCGGTCATTGCGACGAGTAGGGGGGTGAGAGACTCTATGAGGCTCATTATGGACTCCACGCGAGAGGGTCCTTTCTGGTGCTTGGGGTGATTCTTAGCTAGAGTGTGTTGAGTGCTTTAGCAACCGACCTCCAGGTGTTTTTACCGGGCACACCGTCGATCGGGCCTGTGTACCCGTATCGGGCAGCCCAGCGCTGCATCGCCATGTAAGTGAACTTAGCTGGGATGCCATCGATAGGGCCTGTGTAGCCCGACTCCCGGGCGAGGTTAGTCATGACACCCTTCCAGGAGTTGACTCCCATCACTCCGTCAATCGGGCCTGTGTAGCCTCCGTAGAGCTTGGCCCACAGCTGCATCCGTGACCACATGATAGGCCCTGGGATGCCGTCCTCCTCTGTGCTTGTAAGCGGGAGGCCTGCCGTGCCCACAGGAGCAATGCCAGAGGACGCCCAGCTGGACCCGTTGCCAGCGGGTACCGCTGCCCCGTTAGCCTTAGCGACTATGGTGCCCATGTGGCTAATGACGAAGGGACCGGGGCAGGCCGTCTGGACATACTGCTGGTGCCACCCAGCAAAGAAGGCGTCTTGAACTTGTCCGGGGATGTTCTTGACAATGGCACGACCAGCCCTGGAGGACTCATCCGCGTGATGACGGATAACGGCCGACCAAGAATCCATCGCAGCTTGCGACACTACCCACTCGCCGCCGACCCGTGTGTTGTCAATTTCCACAGAGACAGCAATGCTGTCCACGCTGTCGTTCGTTGACGACGGGCGACGGTCCGGGTGCACGATGCCCGTGACGATTCCGTTGTCTGCGATGTGATAGGTCGGGTGTGAGTTACGGTCATTATAGTTGGCCACATAGTCCAGCCCGTCTGTTCCTGCTACGTGGTGGGTCATGGCTCCCACGACCTCCGCGCCATTACGCGACCGGCCGAAGCCATAGTCCATGATCTTGCTTGTGTTAGGTGCCCATGTAGACAATTTGTTCTCCTTATTGTGTGGGGTTACCTAGGATAGGAATCCTAGTGGCTGGGTCCAGGCGACCCCCCTTTATTCGTTCCCAGAAGCGGGTGTCCTCTTGGCCAAGACGCCAGACTGCTATTCCGTCTAGCCCCCATTCTCTGTCGCCTTCATCTATGCAGTGAGCCATATACTCAGCGTCTGCATAATGACACAATGACGTGCCCTTAGGGTCGCACAGATACACGGTAGCTATCCAGCAGTCGATGTCCTTTGGGATGATTCTCACGGCTGCTGTAGTGCCAGCCCTGATGCCGATGCCCTTCAAGTGAATGAAGTCCCAGTCAGGAATAATAGCTTCAGTACGGGTGGACCGTTCTTCTACATCAGTGTTGGGACGGAATCTGTTGAATCCATCCCAAGTGACGTTAGTACGGGGGATACGGCCTACGTCCGTGAAAGTGAATGTGCCCACTTGTACGTCCACCGCTTCCCGGGGGTTATACCACCAGCCATCGCCCCATCGGACGTGGTCAAACCAAGCGTCTCCGCTAGTGCTTAGCATACCAGATGGACCCGCGACATACCCGGTATCGGCGTAATCCATTCTAAGGGGCACGCCGCTCTCAGCGCGGCTGTAGTACACGCGGGCACGGTTACCCCTAACCCGTAGCCCTAGGACCGCCTGAGAAGACCCTGGGACCGAGCTGGACCCCGGTGCGCTGCCTTGGTATGTGGCCAGCGTGGCCCCGTTGCGCGACAGGACCACTAGCCCCGTCTGGTCTACCGTGGCCTGGAAGCTGCCACAATACACACCAGCACGGCCAGCAGCGGGCAGCTGGAGCCTGCCCTGGACGTGGAATTCCCCACCAGCGTTCAGGTTAGTGAGGCTTAGCTTGCCAGCACCGGCCACACGATACTGACCGTAAGTACGGGGTACGGCTATAGGATCGCCCTGCCTCCAGTGAGACCAAGCCCCGGTCTGACTGTAATACAGGCCGAGTGCCCCTGTGTTGGCACAGTCATCATCCATGATAGTTGCACTCTGAGGCTCCCTCTGGAGTACCTCTAGGGTCAGGTTATGCGCGTCCTGATTGTACCACTCGCCAGCGCTGTTCACGACCTGGATAGGCTGCACAGCATGTTCCATGTACTCAGTGGTCGCACGCTGATCAGCCATGTCGCCGACGTTAGTTCCAGCGGCGGATCCATACCGGGTCAGGTAAGGCTTGCCGTTGTAGGTAGTGGCTACCATTCCGCTCCGGCCGGACACGTGGGCAGCAGTGGCCCACCAGTAGCAGCCAATGAGAACGAAGGGACTGTTCGTTTCCTTGTCACGGTACACGAGCCAGCTTGCTAACGTCTGGCCTTCTTTATTAGTGCCGTCTTCAGTTACCCATGTGTTCCACACACCAGTCGCCATATACCAGAACCAATAATAGGCTCCAGCATTGCCCCGGTATTCCCAATTAGGATACCAAGGCAGGTTCTCAACCGCGTCATGAATCATCCAGTTCTGCCCATAAGCCGACACCCCCCGTAAGATCTTCTCACGTGGGATAACGGATACGGCCCAGTCGTAAACTTCCTTGAGCCAGAAGTATGGAGCAATAGGCCCGGGAGCACTGCCAGACCAGCCGAAGTCATACGTCATGATAGCTACTTGGTCAAAGTAAGCCCCGAACTGAGCGTAGTCTAGCCACGTCTCTCCGCCGACAGAATAGTTACCAGCCGTGGCAGCGGGTAAGGCCGCGGACACCTTCAGCCCCTTGGACCGGGCATGATCACCGAGTGCCCGATAGCTGGCCATGACCTCAGCAGAAGTGATGTTAGAACTGAACCCCTCGGCGTCTATGTCCAGCCCAGTGAGCCACGGATAGGCAGCGTAGATGTCGTCCAGCTGAGCCATTACCTGCACAGTCAGTGGGTCGGCTGGGTTAGCCATCTTGCGGAAGGTGTCACTGCTGAAGCACTGCACAGTAAGCCACCAGCTGATACTTGGCCACTTGGCCCGGAATGTCTCCACCGTGTTCTGGATGGACATATTCTGCATACCACCTGAGGTGAGGTTATAGGCGACCAAGAACACATCGTCAATGACGTCGCCGTAGTTGGTCAACACAGCGTCAGTTCTCACGCTGCTGTTAGCGTGCCAGACTGCGACCCTGTTACCCATTAGACTGTCCAGTTCATGCCAGCAGGCGGGATGAGGTAGTATGCGCCACTGATGGCGACAGGACACACGAACTGAAGTGCACCTGAGCCGTTCACGCGGTACTGCACAGGTACGATTCCGGTGGAAGTGTAGACTGCCCCGTTACCGAGACGGTGAAGATTTCCAGCAGGAGCGAACCCGCTAGGCAGCGTGCCGAAGGTGTAATAAACTCCAGCAGAGAAAGCGCCAGGACCAGCAATAGGCCCGCTCTCCAGTGTGGCCAGAGCACCGACCTTGACTGCAGTAGGCGACTTGTATGTGCTATACCCAGAAGCACTATACCCAGCCGACAGCACGATGGCAGCGGAAGATAGCGTGAGGCTGGCCTTATTACCGATGGTCTGGTCTAGGGCTTCATCATTGGCCTTCAGGATCCGGGCCATTTCGGCTAAGTCCCTAAAAGTGTCAGGTCCGTATGACGGAGTCGGGGGTGTCTCTAGAGTGGTCATTACCATCCTCCATGTTCTGTTAGTACGTCGGTCCAGGTCTTGTGCCAAGCCCAGACGGCAGCCCAGCCCTTAGAGTGGGAAGCTGTGACGTCGCCTAGGTCTGTGCGGATGTTGCTACCGGGTGCCACGTGGATCCCGCGGATAGCCACCACAGCAGCCATGAGACCGTCAGTAGTGAGGTCTAAGCGCTGGTCGGCCCGTGCCGTGTGGTGAGGAGTTACACCAGCTCCTGAGGTAAGCGTATACTCATATCCGCTAAATTCTTGACGAGTGCTGATCTCGCCTAAATGAAGCAATCCCCATTGGACAGTTTGAGTGCCCAGCGGGGATATGACCCCAAGATAGGGGCTTGCTTGATCTTCATCAGCCATGATCCATGTGTCATAGTCCGACTGGATGATACCGTTGATATACCTCCAGGCAGGAGTGGGCTTCAGTGCTAGGTCGCCGACTTGCGGATACCAGCTGAACAGGCTGCTACCGGGGTTCAACTGGATGTCTGTGACGTTAGCGTCGGCCTTAGCAGTTACCTTGATGGCCACACCAGATAAGGGCTTGGAGGGCTTTAGCTGGCCGAACGTTCGGACGAATGCCATCAGGCCACCACACCGGTCGTCCAAGGCATCTCGGTGACGTTAGGCACCCAGCCTGTCCCGGTCGTGCCAGCCTGTAGGATAAGGTCGGTAACTTCCACCATAGGTGACGCGGTAATGACCTTGACCTTGATAGTGAGTGTCTGCTTGCTGGTGGCAGGGTTACGAAGTACAGTGAGCCGGATAGCCATTACAACTCCAGGGTCTTAGTCTCGGTAGTGCCGTCAGTGTATTGGAACGTTATCTCAATTTGCACGGCTGCCTCGTTGTCTGCTTCCACCTGTGCCGAGAATACGAAGCTTTCACGGTTGTCACTTGCTACCGTCTGCTCCAGGCTGCCCCCGTCTGCACCGAATGCGAAGCTATAGCGACCAGTGGCTCCACCTTCAACGACTTGCACGTTGCTTCCGGCCCAGTGGGCCATTCCGTTATCGCCACGGCTATTGAGCAGCAAGTTGAAAGGGCTGATGTCTCGGGTGTCAATAGACTGCCCCGTGGTAAGTGCACCGGGGTCTGTGCTGTCATCGCTGCTGGCAAGGCTCCGGAGCTTATTAGCTAACGTGATCTTAGACTGACGTAAGTCAATCCAGTCAATTTCCAATGACACTACCCGGTTCTTTACGGACTGAGAGTAATCCTCATCCATAACGAAGATAGTGTCCAGTACGTCAAAGCGGTCTATCTCGTCCAGGCGTTCCACCAGCCCCGACACTTTGTACTCGTAGGAGATACTGGGCTTGGCCCGGTCGGCCAGGAAAGACGTCAGGAAGCGCATCATGGCCTGAGGCGTCATACCGGACTTGAAGTCGTACACGCTGGAGCGCACCTTGTCGGTCCAGGTGAAGTCCTCTACGTAGTCCACGCCGTTGTTCGCCGGGGCAATGGTAAGTCCGTCAGCGTTACGACCGTAGATACGCGTCACGAGGCTTGTAGTGTCCTCACGCTTGACTGCCGTCTTGATGCCCCGCTCATACACGAAGTAAGTGCCACGGTCACGGCCACCCTGTGACAGCAAGTGCACGAACTTGTTCTCGTCGTCAAAGACGAGGTCGCCTCCGTACACCTTGGCAATCTGCTTCAGAACGCCGAGCACTGTGCCAGCATCGTTTTCCCAGCCGAGCAATGCAGCGGGATCAATCTGGCCTACATACCAGTCAGTCCCGGCCAGGACCGAGACAATAGCATCGAGCGCTGTACCGCTCCAGGTCTGAGAGTCTATCTGGCCAGCATAGAGCAGGTCATACCAGTTACGCTCACAGTAGACTTCCATGTTAGCACGGTTACTGGAACGATCTATCGTCGTGGTGATAGCTCGGGCCACATAGTGCCGTCCCTTGAATAGCACCGGCATCTCAGCCTCTATTTGTGTGGCCTTGGGGTCAGCCATACTTAGCTCGAAAGTGAGGGTGGATTCGTTGCTGCTAGTGTCTAACGTGGTGCACGCCATCAGCGTGTCTTGAAGTAATACTCCTCCTCCACTCGGCACGACCAGAATGGGATCCAGGGAGAACGGCCGGACCTGCTGAGTGCTGGGCAGAGGAGGAGTAGCTGGGGGGGCTGTGCTGAGCAGAATGTCATCCACGTAGGACGTGAGCGCTGATAGGCTCACTTCGTACTGGATCCATGCTGTGCTCGGCTCAGCGGAGATGCTGGCAGCGGGCTTCCACGCGCTCCAGGTTGTCAGGTTAGCGCTGGTTCGGTACCGTACAGATGCCCCGTTGCCATTCAGGGTAAGCAAGGGCACGTCTTCGCCCCACTGAGCGGGCATGGCACGCGTCTCTACGACCACAGGTAGGACCGCTGTAGACCGTGGGGACACACGGCCTGAGACCGTAGTGGTATCGGCCTGAATGGATTCCAGTGCCCCGTTAGCAAGGCGTGAGCGGAGTGCACGCTGGCCAGCATTGCCAGCGAACGGGGCAGCCATGACGACCTCGTCCACAGTGCAGCGGGTCCAGAAGCCGTCCGGCCCATAGGCCACATCAAGATGNGCTGTGCACGCNGTGTTCATCCCGAGCGCGGTACCACTAGCGCTATTGATGGCACCGTCCAGCAGACGCACAGAGTAGACCGACCACGTTCCCAGGGTCAGGTCCATTACAGCACCGATCCAGTACCACTCATCAGGATTGATGGTCATGGTAAGGTAGGAGTTTACCAGCGTGTTCCCGGCACTGTCGTAGAATCGGTAGTTTACCGTTGGAACCGATGCCGTGACGTTGACGTTGAGGTGGAACAGCGGAGCAGACCCGGGAGTGCCCCGTGTGCTAAGCACTGGGTTCCACTGAGTGTCGTTCTTGCCATTATACCAAGCTCCGACCATGAGGCTCCCGGAGCTAGGGAATAGGTTGCCATCGTTCTCAATACGGATGTATGATTGCTCGGTCCGGCCTAGGTTGTTCAGCCGGAGGCCCGTGCCCCACTTGCTGGGAACTGCTGCTGCACTGCTGCTAGCGAAGTTGTTGACGTATGCTGTGCGGTCATTACCGCTTGAATCGGGTGTTGGACGGGGATCGCCTGTACCGACGAATGAGTCCATGCGGAGCAGTACCTGAGTAACTGCGTCCGGGTCCCATTCGCCTGTCCAGTCGCCCCTGCTGGTAGCGCGAGAGTACTCGACCATCAGATTCTCCTAGAGGGGACACGGCCTACGGCCTGAGTGAAAGTGCCAGCGGAAACGCTGACTGGAATTGTCACTGTGTCAATACCCATGAGCCGGGTGAACGTGGTGAAGCGGTCGGCGATATTTCGCACCTTGGCACCGGTCGCCGTTGTCATGATGTAAAAGTCCAGTGATTCAAAGTCTAGCACCATAGTCTGTCCGGCCACCAGCGGCCCAGCTACTTCCGTACCCCCGACGATGAAACGCTGTGCACTGGACAACACACCACGGAATTCTACCGTGGGGTAATAGTTAGTGTTCCCCTGTCCCACCAGAGTCATCCCTCCAGGAGCCTGGAGCGTCTCTGCTGCCCCCAGCTGGTACCCGTAGGGGTTAGGGGTGGTAATGGTGGCCACACCAGACAGGCGGGAGATGCCTTGGTCGCTGAACCACAGCACCTTATCGCGCTTCCAGGTGATAGGCCCTGAGAGTATGCCCTGCCATACCCACGGGTCCATCGCGTTAGGAGTGAAGTCTCGCTGGCCATGGAGCAGGGGGTTGAGAGCCATGCTAACTTGATCAGCCTTGGCCAGTACATCGGCGATGTCTGTGCCTGTCAACTCTAGGTTGAATACCCACTCGGTAGATCCCATCCGGGACTTGTAGTACAGGGCACCGTCGCCAGCGGGCAGTTCGTCCAGGGTGATCTCGGTAGGCAACATGGGCCACTCGGTCAGGATCACCTTGAAGTCTGGGATAGACGTGGTGTCAAACGTCCCAAGTTTGAAGCTCATACTAGTACTCCTTGCGCTCGAAGCTCTCGTGTCATGTCGGTCTTGAGCTGGGTAGACAGTGTGCGGATATCGGACTCGCTGCGAACCTGCATGGAGGCCACACTTACCAGAGGCCCACTAATGACCACTGACTGCCCTCCACCGTTCCCGGTGTTCGGTGTGGCCGTGGCAGCCATGGGGATCATAGTCTGTGCAGCTACCTGACTAGTCAGGGACTGGGTGACGTTCTGGCTGAAGTCTAGCGACGGGAGGGTGGCCTCCTTCATGATCCGCTTATTCATGTCCTGAATGGGGTCAATAGCTTTAGAGGCGTTCTCCTTGACACCGAGGCCAATACCGGAAGGCAGGTAAGCACCGATCTCATCACGCATACGGCGTGAGGGGGAGGCAATACCGAAGAACCCGCCGATCTTACCCATGACGTCATCTACGAACCCGCCGATCTTACCGAACAGCCATCCAGCAGCCCCTGAGATGCCGTCCCATAGCCCACGGACGATGTCCTTACCCTTGGAAATCATTTGGCCACCAAGGCCACCGAATGCTCCCAGGATGCTACTGATGATGCCGGGGATCTTGCTTACGATGAATCCAATGATCCCGCCTAGGTTACCCATTAGCCCGGTGATAAGCTGGAAGCCTGCACTGATCAGCATTGGGATAGCACCTAGGAGAGCACCAATGATCCCACCGATGATTTGTGGGAAAGCTCCTACGATAGTACCGATGATCTGTGGGAGGGCACCGATTAGCGCTGTGATGAGTTTGATGCCAGCCCCGATAAGTAGGGGGATAGCGCCGATAACAGCCCCTAGAACAGCTGTGATGATTGTGGGGATAGCAGCGACGATAGCCGTGATAATTTCGGGGAGTGCAGTAACGAGGGCAGTTATGAGCTGAATACCGGCATCAATGAGCAACGGGATAGCACCGATTACCGCACCAATGACTGAAGTGATGATCTGAGGGAGTGCAGTAACAATCGTCGTAATGATTTGTGGCAAGGCCCCGATGAGCGATGTGAATAGAGTGATGCCAGTTTCGATAAGCTGAGGGAGTGCCCCGGTAATGAATCCAACGATCTGGTTGATAAGCTCGGGCAGGTATTCCAGCAGAATGGGAATAGCTTCCATGAGACCAGTGGCCAGCGCTTCAATAAGCGATAGTGCCACTTCAAACAACATAGGCAGGTTAGACAGGATTCCCTCTGCGATACCCGTGATCATGAAAGCAATGGAAGGCAGCAGACCGGGGATAGCCTGCACGAGGCCCTCTCCCAGAGCAATGACGGCCTTCATGCCAGCATCTACTAGCATCGGCAGGTTCTCTACGACCATATCAACGAGGCCCACGATAGCGGGCACGATAGCCGTTATAAGCCCCGGTAAAGACGAGGAGACGCCTTCTAGCAGACCGCCAATAAGGGCCACACCAGCATCCAGGATAGCGGGGATGGCCGTAACAATGGCGCTCACCAAGCTGGTCATCATCTCGCCGAGCTTAGGCCCGAGCGTAGCGATGTTAGAACCGATGTTCTCAATGACCGGGCCGACGTTAGTGATGACCGTCTCAAGCGACTCAATGACGTTGCCCGCTAGTGTGGCCACATCAGCGTCGGCGCTGCCAAGCCCCGTCAGTAGGTTAGTGAAGCTGGTCTGGAGCATCCCGATGGAGCCGGAGATGGTCTCAGTGGCTTCCTTTGACGTAGTGCCAGCAATGCCCATTTCTTCCTGGACAACGTGGATACCCTCAATGACCTTGTCAAACGACACTTCGTCCAGGTTGGCAGCAGTAGCCGTGAACGTGTCCCCCATGACACCAGAGTCATTGATGAGGCGGGCCATCTCCTCTTTGGTACCACCATAACCTAGCTTGAGGTTATCAAGCATAGTGAAGTTCTGCTTCGCGAAGCCTTGGTAGGCGTTCTGCACGTCTGCGACGTTACTGCCGAACTTATTTGCGTTATCCGACATGTCGATCATAGCAGTGTTGGCCAGCTCGCCAGCGGCAGCCGTATCACCGCCGAGGCCTTGGATCAGTGCAGCTGAGAAGCTGGTAACCTGCGACATATAGTCGTTCGCGCTGACTCCGGCCGTCTTGTAGGCTTCGTCAGCGTAAGTCTTCATGGTTCCGGCTGCGTCGCCGAACATGGTCTCGATGCCGCCGATGTTCTGCTCGTAGGCAGCAGCAGCGCCAATGACGCTTGCGCCTAGTGCTCCACCAGCGGCGACAGCGGCCAGGGAGAAGCCGACCAGTGCTTTACCAGCACCGACCAGCCCCCCCTTAGCCATCCCGCCTAGCTTGGAGTCAGACTTAGAAGCGCTGTCGCCCACACCGGCGAGGCCCTTCTGGACTGTGTCAGCGCCATCGAGTGAGAGTTTGATCCTCACATCGTTGTCAGCCATGCTGTCTCCGTTCTAAGCTAGGATTTATCAGGTTGTGGAAGGGATTCGCCTTGGCCCTGTGAAAGCCAATACAGACCCATCGTGGGGTCAGGGCTGGTGCCCTTAGAGTGCGAATCAATAGCAGCCTTATTAGATGTCTTCCACATATCCTGACCTTCCGCTATAGCCTGCATAGCTGGGCAGTCTAAGGACCACGCGGTATAATCTTCTAAGGTCTCTTCGCGTCCCAGTCTTGAGTTATGCAAGTGCTGACTGAGTTGCCTGCCACATCCCGGGCACTTGGCTTCCTTGAGGTGTTTCCATTGTGAGACGACTTCTAAGTCGAGCTCTTGCCAGGAATCCGGGCTTCCCCCGTCAAGGAGGTGAAGCGGAGGTCGCCCGGATACCAGAGCCATGTCCAGCAGGAGTGCTAGGCGTGGCCCGACTTCGTAGGGCGGATGGATACGTCGCCCCCCGAATTCTGCCAAGACATGAACGCCTGGATAACTCCATGCAGCGTCCCACCGGGGAGAATACCTTTATCACTCTTTGAACTGACGAGAGCGGCATCAGTAGAGATCGGTTCTGCGTCGTCTTCGTCGGTGCCGAACACACCCACGAAGGTCTTCTGCAGGACCTTCTCGTACTGATCAACTGGGGTCAGGTTGGCTTGCTTGGTAAGCATGGCCCACTCGCCCAGCTGAAGTCGGCTGTACTTGATCCACACCGGTCGGGCTTCAGGCTTGGTCTCGGCCACATTAGCCTCCAGGCTGGCAAGGTTATCCGCGAGGAAGTCCTTGTTCCCGGTAAGCGTCTTGAGGGCCTTGGCCTGCTGAAGCTCAGCCTTGGCATCTTCGTACTCCTGCGAGTACTTGGCACCGAGGTCAACCTCGATGATGAGGACGTCAGCGCGGCGTTCTTCTACCGCTTGCATGAGTTCTTCGTAGCTATTGAATGACATAAGGTGTTCTCCCTTTAGGTCTTGGTTATACGGCAGCAGCGACAGCGACGGCTGTCTTGCTACGGCCTAGGACGGTGATGTGGGCAGTGATGCCGACGAAGGTGTTGCTCGCTTCCAGCGGGTCGATGGACGTGATGATTACCTTCCACACCCAGACTTTCTGAGTAGCGACGAGGGCATCGCTGTGAACGACGCCATCCCGACGCCAGATGTAGACAGTGTCGCCGATGCTGAGACCAGCAAGGAGGTCGTCGTCCATCTGGCCGCTGGACTTGATCACGAGGTCGTCCATGGAGTGGGTAGTGCTGCCCGGGAGCTGTTCGCTCGCAGGGTCGCAGAGCCAGTCGATGGACTCGCTGTCGGTGCTCGACGTGCCGTTGAATGTAGTGATCGAGCAGTCAAGCCCGATACCTGCATTCAGCTCTGCGACCGTAGGGGAGTTCAGGTCAATGACCACGGGGGCGACGCCGACTGCGACGTTGCCACGGCTGACTGTGTGGAGGGGTTCCACTGAGTGAGTGCCATTAGCTTAGTCCTTTCTTACTTGGTAGCCTTGGCAACCCCGAGAGAGGTCACCTCGGACGGGGGGGTAATCGCAGCGGGAGTGCTGTGAGAATCTTTGAGCCGGGGCTTGTAGCCCAGCACAGTTTCACCGGGCTGAAGGTCCCGGACCTTTACCTGTACGTCAGGATTGAAGTTGACCTCGGAGATGGCATAGCGAATACCGGTCTCCTTATGGTCGACAATGATGCCAGCCATTATATTCCTCCTTGATTGAGTTGGATGGTAACTTGAGATTCGTAATGACCCTCAACCTGTGCACCTGAATAACCGATCGTGGCTTTCAGGACATTACCGCCGACCCGTGCACCATGTAGGCGCTGGACTACGGCTAAGGCTAGGTTGAAGGACGCTGCCACGCTTGCTCCACAGCAATAGACAGTAAACTGGAAGTCCCAGTTGATAGCGTTACCCGCGATGGCGAGATCCACGTAATCAACTAGGAGGGGGCGCTGTACTGCATAGGGCAGCTGTGCGCCGGTAGGAGGATACCCCTCAAATGAAGAGATACCGAGTTCTGTGATAGCGGCTGTGATATCGCTCATTTGTAAAAGCATGTCAGATCCCCAAATCTTCAGCAGAGAAGGCATCTTTAGCTTCATTGTTCAGCTTGGCTGCAGACGTAACGTGAAACGGTCGAGCAGCGGAGCGGCTGGTTCCCAAGGCCACATGAACCGCATACGTGACGGTCGGGCCGATGAAGATAGTGTGCTTACCGTCAGACTCAGCGGAAGTACTGTTCAGCATGGTCCCAGTGTCAACCGCGTGCACGGCCTGTATCTCGCTCTTCATTAGGCCGACACCGACCTGGGACAGCGTGCGAAGCTTGACGTCTGCCGTGGGGTCTACTTGCTTGGCAGCAGCAGCCACGAGGGCAGCTAGTTGTCCCATGGTCAGTTTCTTTTTCTTAGCCATTAGATACCCTCCTTGCCTTCTTGGTTCACAGTGTCAAAGTCAGTTGCGACGGCCTTGCGGATAAGTGCGATGCCGTTCTGGCTGACCTTGTCCAACAGGAGCGTCTTTCCGACAAGGCTCGGCTCCTGTGTGCAGCGGGTAACGGTTACGGCCTGCCCAGCTACTAGGACAGTGCCCTGAGCGACTTTGACGCTGTAGAGGTTCTCCACACGGGACTCCGTAGCGTTCGCGAGAGTGGTAGTCTGCACTAGGGCAGCTACCGGCTCTCCAGCAGGAACCAGAGGACGCACGACAGAGAACCCCACAGTTACGGGAGCGCCCACGGTGCTGATCTGGACCATATCGGTGAGAACCGACAGGGCCAAGAGCCGGGAGGCCTCAGCTAACGTCTGTGTCGACATCATTTGATCCCCCCCTCATTTCTGTGCGATAAACGTGTGGCCGTCCCGGGATGGGGACGACGCTGATGATGGACTTGTCAGACTGGCTGAGTATGACACTCAGGGTCCGGAAGTAGGCAGCGAGGGTACCCCACGACGGGGGATCTACAGTGACGGAGGTACCCTCGCTGGACGTCTGACGCACGACGGGCTGAGCTTGCATGAATCCCAGCAAAGACAATGCAGCAAAGTAGACGTCGTAAGTTACGAGGTAACCCACTTCGCCCGGCCACATTCCACTGGAGTCTGGGATGCGTGCCCCGTCCAGCGCTGCCTGCTTCATGCCGACCGAGATCAGCGAGTAGCCTGGAAGCGTCTGGAGTAGGGTGCTCAGCTCATCCATGGTTAGGCCCCTGTGTGTACTCGTTGTGCGAAGAGTTCCCAGAAACGGTCGCCTGCACCATCCGCCGGGATTTGAGCAAGATCACACAGCGTGTGACGATGGTCCCATTCCCAGTAGTCGTCTGAATTTGCTCCGTACCAGTTACAGGCGAAGTTACCTACTCCTGTGAGGGTGTTGCGACCCGGGATTCCGTCGATAGGACCACTGTAGTAGCCCTTGTTCGCAAGAGCCTGCATGATGCCCTTGACAGTGTTGGTTCCCCAAGCCCCGTCAACAGGACCGGAGTAGAGGCCGACCTGAGAGAGTCGGTATTGTACCGTAGCACGAGCGTTTGAAGTGCTCGGCTCACCCCATCGGTAGTAGGAAGTTCCGGATTCGTAGCAGTCACCATACGCCGACTGAGCTACGGTATAGGCTTTATAGACTGGAGAACAAGTAGCCATGATGTATCTTTCTTTAGTGGTTGATCTGTAGAAAGGGGGTGGAGCCAGACCCGCTAGCTCCACCCCCTCAATTCCGTGCTACGCTACCGGGTCACCGTCGTCAATGCCGTCCAGCGGCACCGGGTCGGCCTCGGTGATGACCGAGAACGGGTAGTCCTCAGGAGAGCCACCGATTCGCGCAGTGCTGAACGCCGTAGCGAAGCCGACACGGAACTTGAACCGGAGTGCAACCATGTCCCGCTCGGCGAGGTTGATCTGGTTCGCGCCGGTGCCCAGTGTGGCCTGATCCAGGAGCTTGACCTGAACGTCCTCACGGATACCGAGAACGACCTTGCTGCTGTCGCCCACCATGGCCAGCGCTGCAGAGCGGTCCCAGCCTCCATTGGTCAGGTAGCGCAGGTCCTGACCGTAGATGCTGGCAGTGGAGCCGTCGCTGCGGACCGCGTCCAGGTAGATGGGCTGTCCGTCGGCGTCTCGCAGACCACGGAGGCTGCGACGCAGGAACCGACCGGTGAAGGCCGAGTTGACGTCGAACTCGTTGTCCTCGACAAGGCCGAAAGCCTCGTTGAAGTCAGCGACGAGGTCCCTGAATCCGCCAGCTTCGCCGTCGCCGTGACCGCGGACCTGATAGTTGCCCGCTGCAATGGCACCGGGTACCAGCGCCGGGTCGAGCCAAGAGGCAGGCTTGCCAGCACCGAAGAAGATGGCAGCGTCCAGGACGCGACCGAACTCCTGAGCGACGAGAGGCCGAACTTCACCCCAGATGTCGAAGCTGGTGTCGGCCAGGACGTTTTCGTGCACCGGGATGATGACGGCAATTTCCTCGGCGACGAGTTCCTTGTTCGTCCAGCTGACCTTGGAGGTCGGCTTCACGCCGGAGGCATCGGTGGCAGACTCGCCGACGAACCCTGCCGTGGGCAGTGCCGAGAGAACCGGCATCCGGGCCACACCAGCGCTCATCCGGATGGTCCGGAACGCGGCGAGGGCTGCCGACTGGGCAGTCTCCGGTTTGATGATTTCTGCGATGTCCTGACGGGCCAGGAGAGCCAGCGCGTCAGCGCGGTTGATGTCAGCCATGGGACTGACTCCTTTCTGGCACGAATGCCGAGGGGTAGGTTACTTGAGGGCGGATCTGAGGAGAGCGTTCATGTCAGGCTTCTTGGATGCGGGTGCTGCTGCACTGCTACCAAGTGCCGTAGACGTGGCCGTGGGGTTAGCCGCGTTCCATGACTTGACGATGTCGGTGATGTCTTCGGTGGTCTCGAACAGGGCCTTGGTAAAGGTACGGCTGTCCAGGGCCTTACCCAGCGGGCCTCCTGCTGCCTGCAAGAACGCTTCCAACCGGTCGTACCGGGTCTGGAGCGTCTCTACGGCTTCCGTGGAGGGGCGAGCGTTGAGGTCGTCCTCCAGCTGGGTCACCTTGGCACTCTTGGCACGCAATTCGGTGATCTCAGACTTCTGAGAAGCGATGCTTGCCTTCTGTGCAGCGAGTGACTTGACCAGAGGGTGGTCCTCAGGAAGTTTGAGAGGCTCGGTGCTGGTAGTGCTGGCCTGCTGCTGTGTACCGTTCTCTCCCGTTTCAGGAGTGGTGCCCTGCTGCTGGCCTTGCGCTTCCTGACCCAACGTTTCGTCGGTGGAAGTGTTTGTGTCGTTATCGGTAGGCATTTCGCCTGTCCTTTCCTATAGCGTAACTGATTGGGCCGACAAGTGCAAGCCCAGATACTAAACCCACGTATTTACGCAGGTCTTCCTCCTTGGAAGTCTGTGGGGTCCGGGGCTGGAGGCTTTACCAGCTCAACAGATAAGGTTGGAATGATAGTGCCGTCAGGAAGAGTTTCAAAAGATCCCACCTTGCCGAAGACTTGGTCTAACGGGGGCTTGGGATTACCATTGCTTTGACTTTCCATTGCTTCACCTTCTTATCGTAGGTAACGGACTGCACAGCTAAGCGGGTGCCACGGTCTAGGAGCAATTCCCGCTCGGACTTGAGGTAAGACTCGCCTGCCATGTAGATACCACGCGATCCCTTAGGAACTGTGATCTCCATGGCCACACTATCTTTGACATCGTATACGGCTGAGGAGGTCTTCTCGGCTAGGCTGGTGGACATATACCCTTTATCCTGATAGATGCCGCCAGCTAGCTTCTGAAGCTCATCAACCCCGCCGAATGCGTCTGCCCCTAATGCTCGTACCACTCGCACGTCCTCAGGAATGATGCTGGCATCCATCATGCTGTCCATTTCCTTAGTGAACTTCTTGGTGTAAGTCTTAGTGCGAGCATCAATGGCTCTGCCCATGTAGGTCTTCTGACCGCGGAGCACGGCGTTAGCTGTGTAGGCCGTGCCCTTGGCATAGTCATCAACCGTCTGGGCTGCCTTAGTTGTCAGGGTGGATGGGACCGGCATCTTAGCACCGAAATCCTCCATGTCTGATACACTCTTGATGATGCGTGGACTGGTCGGTGCCACGCTGGCAGGTTGCTTGGAGAATAGGGCCTTGGCAGACACCTCGCTAACAGGTCCAGTACCCGCTTGAGACGTGTGCACGGGCTGGGCCTTGCTTGGTGCTGCTGGGTTGCCCTTACCACTGAGGGGGTCGCGCTGGGCAGCTGTGGTCGGTCCGGCGGACTGCATAGCCTTAGCCCCCTTCACCTTCTGGTCGGCCCAACGGGGGTCCATGTCTATTGAGCCGTCAGGCTGGAGCGTGCCCTTGTAGTTGACCCTACTGCGAAGCGTCGGGATTAGCGTGCAACGACCATTAGGGTGATCACGGATGGAGCTGTCCTCAACGACCAAGCCATCACGGCTGAGGCAATAGTCGCATGTGCGCTTGGACTCCTCGCTACCCCACACCATTACCAGCAAGGGCAGGTCGGCTGTACTGTCCCACTGGTTCTTCCAGTAAGCGCTAACTGTCTCGGTACGGGCTAAGCGCTCAAGACGACGGTAACTCTTGCCTAGACCAGCGTTCAGCATCTGCCTAGCGGCGTCCTTGCTGTTCAGTCCGGCGGTAATGCTTGCGCTGATGGCCGCTTGCTGCATGGAGTCATACACCTTGCCCACGAAAGGACTCAGCTCCAGGGTCTTGGGCACGGGGAAGCCTGCTAACGCGCCCAAGCTGGCAGCCTGCCCACCCAGCCGAGCGATGAGCTTAGTGCTGTCGCCCTGGAACTGAGTGATGTATGATGCCACGTCGGTCTGACGGTCTAGCCCCCCGAGCCAACGGAGGTAAAGCTTGCGAAGCTCACGCTCCATCTGGTTCGTCGGGACTGTAGCCATGAGTTAGCGTGACCTCTGTCCGGGGTTCTGTTCGTACGCTGCCACTTGGCCCGGTGTGGCCGGGAGACCGGTCTGTCCCAGGGCTGTCATGTCGGTGGGCTGGCCCAGCTGGTCGGCTGGCTCGCCCATGCTGTCGTCCTCGTAGTCGTCCAGGTCCACTCCAGGCGTTACTACCTCGGCAATGTAGGCCAACGGGTAGCCCATGGTGCTAAGGGCTATGCCGTGGGCGTCCATGGCCTCCTGGAGAAGGTCGTCCTCGGTGTTCCAGATGGCGAAGTCCTTCTCAGGGCTGTCCTTGACCTCTACGGTCCGTTCAACGTTGAGCAAGGCAGCTAATTCCTCTAGCACATCCTTGAGGTTATCGCGCATACGGGCGACCTTAGTGTTGAACCGCTTGCTGAGCACCTTCAGGGCCACACCAGTAGGCGGGACACCTGTCCCAGGCTTGAAGTAATGCTGAGGGATGCCGCTGGACTGGCTCACCTTATCGATGATGCTGTCGTGGTAGGAAATCATGTCGCCGATGGTAGGCGGATCCAGCTGGCCGAATGGTCCATCACTGCTGGTCGTAAAGATGCGACCCGCTGCCCCGTCCACTTCCTGCTCCGTCATGGCGTCAGTGCCTGTCTGGGTCCCGGCTGGTAGGTAAGGGTTAGTCGGGGGTAGCTCTACGTTCATGAGGTACCAGAAGGGCCGAGCGTACATCTCAGCGACTACGGTCTGGTCAATGATGCTGTGGTTCACCCGGTCTTGCAATGCAGCAAGGCTAGGACCGAAGCCCTTGTCGTCCAGGGCGAGCCGGAACAGGGTGTTGCCCGTGGTCTGCTCAACGAACTGGTAGCCCTCCTTAGTGGCTGCCACCATGTCGGTCGGCACAGCCTTAGAGAACAGCCGTGTGATGCCGTTGCTGTAAGCGAACGTGACGTAGTCTTGCATGTGCTCAATTGAGCGAGTGTAGATAGCGGCGACAGTGTAATTACCGTCACTGATCATTTCATAATGCTCGGGGAAGTGGGGAGTACCAGCGGAGTCCACCACCACAGGGCACTCCCCACGTGCAAGGAGGGGCACCAGCACATTACTAAAGCCCCTCAGCTCTTGGGGTACGGGGACAAGGTTCTCCGCGTACAGGTCAATCACGGACTTATAGATGTTCTCGCTGGTCTTTTGGCTGCCAATGTCCGGGAAGGACTCAGCGACGTAGGTCTCCCACGCCTTGCCATGCAGCGCATAAGACATCAGGCCGTTGTAGTAGGACGTATAGGTCGGGTTCTCCCGCATGAGCAAGTATTCCTCGATCTTGCTAATGGCCGTATCTGCCGTGGTGTCAATGAACGTGTCCATTAGTTTCCCATCCTGAAGTAATCTGCTCGGCCTTGCTGAATAGCCTGTGTCATGGCGTCTACCTCGTCGTCATGCTTGCCGAAGGGGAAATCCCTAAACTCTTGGAACATGGCGTCATTGTAGATCGTGTCTAGGACGGCAACATTGCCTTCGTCCACAATGGGCTGTATAGCCAAGGCCCGGACCTCCTTGCTGCCCTGAGGGACAACGGGCTTGATGAGTGCAGCGCGCTTCCGCAAGGTATTGAGCAGGGCTGCCCCGTTAGCTGCCTTCTCAACATAGATGCGACTGGTCTGAGGCCAGCGAGCGGCCATCTGCTGGATAGCATTGACTGTCTCTGTGAAGGTGGCCCGCTCGTGGTACCGGTCTATCATGATCCACTTGCTGCCAATGACTGCCCATACTTGTCCGGCCACATAGTCCCCGGCAGTGGCTTTCTTGCGCCCATTCTGGATGGTACCGAACGTAAGGTCCCAGGACTGCACGACGAGAGCGCGTCCCAGGGTCTGCATGAAGCCGTGGTCGTCCCGGTAGACCACTTGGTCCCAAGGGATAACGTCCATCTTGTCTACGTTGATGTAGCTGCCACCAGTGACCTGAGGGTCACCCTGATAGAGTGCCTGCCAGACGTAAGTCCCGACAGCTGACTTGATCAGCTCCCAAGACTTCTCGCTCCGGTTCTGCACTGATGGCAGCCATTCCCCGACTACTCGGCCAAGTATGTCCGCATTACCGATTTTATCGGGATGAGCGGCGTCGTGTGTGGCCTGAGCGGGTATGTTGACGTACTCGGCCGATAGTGCTGCCTGTACGTGAGCTATGAGGTCGTCTTTGTGCCAGCGAGTAGCAATGACGATGATCTGTGATAGGGAGGCCATACGGGTAAGGACTACCGAGCTGAACCACTCCGTCGTGGTCTCTCTTATAGTCTCAGACTGGGCTTCTTGCATGTCCTTGATGGGGTCATCAATAACGGTCATGTCACTGCGGAATCCTGTCATAGCGCTGCCCCGGCCAGCTGCTAGCAATCCTCCACCTTCTCGGGTCTCCCAACGTTGAACATTAGAAGAACCTGACATCAAGGGGGTCCAGTGCTGCACCAGCCCGCGGATCTGGCGGGAGACCGCGTTCGCACGTGCCTGCGAGTACGTTGCATAAACAACCTTCAGCCACGGATTGCGAATCAACTGCCATGCGATGTAATGCACTATCCAGGTCGTCTTACCTTCCTGAGGCGGAGTAGAGTAGGCCACACAACTTAGGCTAGTGTTTAGCGCCTCTGGATCAACTGAGTTTGTCAGGACCTGTGTGAGCGCGCTAGTACGAATACCGCTTGCCTTACAGAAGGTACCGAAGTCCTCGCTAATCTCCTCATAACTGTATACAGTCAGGTCTAACGTGTCCTGGATGATGGTGCTCATGAGTTACCCTTGCTCACTTCAGCAGCAACTTCATCAACAGAAATGCCTGGGAACGCCTTCAGCAACCGAGCAGCCTCACGCGCTGTCTGCATACGGATACGTCGTGTATCCAGTTCCTCAGTACCACCAGTAACCTCCTGGAGAAGGCGAAGGATCTGAACTAATTCCTGCTCGGCCTTATGCAACTCCACCACGAGAGGATGGACGCCGCTAATGTGCTTCTTCTTTGAAGTCACATAGATCTCTTCGCCTACTTCAGCTTCAGTCACTTCACGGCTGTCAAGGAGCATACCATAATACCGACTAGGGTTAGCACCGAGCTCAATACGAAGAGCAATAACATCAGTAATCTTATTCCGTGCGAGCTTGGTCAATTCCTGCTCCACGCTGATGCCGTCTGTGTCGGCACTAATGCCCCATAATGCAGAGGCCTTCTTGCCAACCTGAGCCACGGTAGACTTCCGGACGCTACTAGCAGTCCCTCCACCGTGACTCTTGCACACTGTTAGACCAGTGACGGCCAGCCGCTTACACGGTGCGCCCGTTGTAGTAAGTGCCTTGCACACCCCAGCCTGACCAGCGGTACGCTGAGCGCCTGCTGCTGACTTACGGGGTGGAGTGGACATAAATGTAAGCATAGCTCACCGCAACACCAAGAGCAAGCCACGGTCTATATCAGTCCTGTGGAATTATTACCAGCACGGCCACACGTAATTCTACAGGTCTTGCTCCAGCTGCACACCTGTCATAATAGCCTGCTCCATCATGTTCTGCACGACCTGCCACTGACCCAGTGACAACACCAGCTGATGTTCATCAATGATGTCCAGCGCTAGTTCACGTGCTCGGCGCTGCTGGTCAGCATACCGGCCAGGAGTAGAATCGTCCCCGCGAATAGCCTGCACAGTCCTTGGACCCATAAGGCCGTCCATCACCTTACCAAGGGCCATCTCGTCACGCATCATGCTCTGAGCATTATTGATAACCGACTGGACACTCTTGCACTGGTCACACATGGCCATTACACTTCCTCAACTCTTGTGACATGATAGTTAGCCTGAAGCTCGGCCAAGGCAGCATCCGTATAGATCAGCACCGTGTGATGTGCACCAGTAGAGTCACTACACACTTCACTAACGGGACAAGACGCCGACAGCTTACGCGCCGGGTCATGCTTACGATTAGCTGGGAGCTTCAATGTCACCAGCCGCATCCCTGCCATCAGAGATGCCAGAAGTGATTAGGACTAACCGAATAATACATAGCCGGGATCCACATCACAAACACACCCAGCGTCAAGTGAAGAACCAGACTGTGACCCTTCTGCTGACGAGTGTACTGGGCACGGTCCCGGCTGACCTTCACAGGCTGGGTGCCCACATGCCTCTGAGCCGACACTGGCTCTGGATAGATGTCATCCTGTTCAGGAACATCACTAGGCTTACCGAGTGGTGGAATAACTGTCATGAGCGGTGGACTCCTTATGTCATAATCAAATATGTGATTGTAAGTGTACCAGGAAAAGCTCAACCGATGGGGCCATCTGGTAGATGTCTTTGAAGTATCTGGCCAATTATCCCACACGGCTAAGCCCTGCCCGGCCACATAACAACACTACCACCAAGCCCCGCACCACTGCAAGCCACCCTGACCAACTAACCACAGCCGCGACCTGTGAGTGCGAAGCGCTCCAGCGCGAGAGCACTTCACAGTAGAGCGTTACAGCGGCACACGTGCCACGCCCCCAGTAGTTATTACCCTCTCACATACATCCCTGCCTTACCACCTCCGGTGGACGTCAGGGAGTAGTTCGATTCGAAGCTTCAACAGAATTCTAATATAAAGGGGTTGCTAGGGGTAAGCTTGCTTAGGGTAAGCACGTGAGCTAGGCTTATATGCAGGCACAGAAGCGCCACTGAGGGGAACACATGAACAAGGAACGCAAGGCCACGGTCACTATTTTGATCAGTGTTTTGAAGGCCAATAGCGTCCTGAGCAGCCGGATGTCACGGGCTGTAGAAAAGGGTATTGAGGCGTCATTAGGTAGTGAGGAACGGGCACTACGGGCGATGGAGCCATACAAGGAAACGCCGAACACAGCAGCTAACTATAGGAACACAGTGAGCAGCATCACCCACCTAAAGCGGGCACTAGAAGCCGTGGTAGATAGTGAAGTAGAGCTAGCAGCGGATCAGCTAGACGCGGCCATGGATCCCACTGCACGACAAGTCCACACGAAGCCGAAGCGGGTTAGACGATGAACAAATCACGTCTCTCCGTCGTATCGGAACTGATAGAACGGATGGACAATGCCGAGGACCCGGTTATTGTGGCCGGGGATATTAGGGCTGTGCTTGCACGGGAACGGCTGTCCTATAAGAAGTACTCCAGGCTAGAAGATATCCGCGCTATGGAGCAGTCAACCGCGTGCCAAGACCTCTTGAAGGAGTCTCTAGGGTACGCTGATGAAGGCGACAAGGACAATGCAGTAACAGCGCTTTATCTGGTCCTACAATGGGATCACCCGGATAAGGCTTCAACAGCTAAGCCCGTGGCAGGCGCTCCAGACAAGAGCACAGCCAAGACGAACACTTCGGGTAAAGCACCAGTGAAGCGGGTTCAGGTTCCTAAGGAGGCACCCGTTAGGATGATGTTAGACGTGAATGATCCTGACTTTGAACGTAAGCGGAAAGCGAGTGCAGCACTCATGAGGAAGAAGAACCTGTCGGCAGGGTGGTCAGCTGACGACTATGACGCCTACGTGGCCAGCGGACAAGGGGTGAACAACTAATGGACTTCACTATGGACGATGTAGTAAACTTCGTACACGAGCGACACGCAGCTTTCACCGGGGACACAGTGACGGACCCCATCATCAATCACAAGAAGTTCACTAACGTTTTTCGTGTGCTGGACAGGGGCAGTCAGTACCTCCTGGAGCTGATGGACCTGTACGACGATCCGGCGGACAGGCTGGCAATCAGCTATTTCTACAGGCAGGTGAACCGTCCGGACACAATGAAGGCGATCATCAAAGCGAACAGCGGGTACGTCCCAGACTTAGCGGACATTACCAGCCCCGCGTTCTACGACCGCGTCGTTTCGCCCGTGCTGGCAGCGCGTCCAGGGGCATTCCTGAACGGGGCTTATATAATCCTCATAAAGCCCGGCGACAGCCGTGGCACCTTGGCCAAGATGAGGGAGATGTTCCCAGCTGCATGGCCACACCTAGCCCACGTGGCCAAGATCCCCCATCTGGACCTGAGGGTTAGCGCATTACAGAAAACCCCCGGTCTAGGGCCATTTCTCGCCATGCAGATAGCGACCGATATGGGGTATTGTGCAGGTGAGGCAGATCAGGAAAACACGTTTGTCCTAGCCGGACCTGGAAGCCGTAAGGGTGTGAAAGCTATATCTGACCGGAAGCCTGAAGACGTCATAAAGAACTTCCCGGTAGGCGATATTCCAGCACTGCCCGGGAGCAATGGTAGGCCAGCTAGCATGATGGATATCCAGAACGTCTTCTGCGAATTCAGCAAGTACGCTCGGTACAGCTTGGCAGGCAACACAGGGGGCAAGCCCTACGAACGGAGGGGAGCGTACAGTGTGCGGATCCCTGATCAATTTGTAAATAAATCAGCTAAGGAGTTGCGAAGGAAGCGATAATCACATAAGCTGATAACATCAAGCAACATCAACACAGGGAGCACATCATGGCACGTACAGTTCTTCTTCCGGTAAGCGATAACGCGGGATATTCTCCCGACCAGATCAACACTCGCGTAACCCTACAGGACATGCTCGAATCAGTCCAGCAGGCCATCGAAGAGTTCGGTGCTGACGCTAAAGTAGTAATCAGCAACGGTCAGCGCTACGGGGCAGGCTTCGGCAGCATCCAGGCGTTCGGTCGTGAGGTAGTAATCAGCGACGCCGAGCCGGACGAAGACGAAGACGACAGCACCGGTCACGAGTGGTGAGTACCTAACAATTAGTTGAGGGCTGGGGTTGCGCTTAGCCCTCAACTGACTGTAAGCTTATAAACATCAACCAAGCACCACTAACAGGGAGTCCACATCATGTCTGAAAAGAAAATCGAACTCATCGCTCAGCTGCTGGCCAAGGCCGAGCAGACCACGCCGGAAGAGGCCGAAGCACTCACCGAGCACGCCGAGCGCCTCATGGTCAAGTACATGGTCGACCAAGCTACCATTGACGCCCGCCGGGCCAAGGCTGGCAGCCCGTCTGAGAAGATTGTTCAGATCAGCATCACGTTCAAGGGCTCCTACCGCTTGGAGCACGTGCACATCGGTCACATGGCAGCTAACGGCCTCGGGAACATCAAGTGCCTCATGAACACCTTCAAGAACAGCACGGCGACACTCCACCTCATCGGGTTTGAGTCGGATGTGGAGCAGGCCAAGGTCCTCATCTCCAGCCT
>JGI1221J13441_10000259_pt1 | contig 25117 bp, 19 predicted proteins | sample LakVidmifraction_4_FD_13441 | JGI IMG/M metagenome (IMG submission 13441) | reverse complement strand
GAATCTGACATTGTCGCAATTGGCCATCCACTTCGAAGGTAGATTAGATGGTGTGCTAGATATTTAGCAATTTAGGCTGACACAGAATTCTGAACGCCCTCAAAAAATCAGATTAAAAAATTATATTAACTTTATTTACAAAGACTTATCTTGTTCTTTAGATAAATAGAGCCTAGCTTATATTATTGTTAATTTGCAAGTGTGTAGGGCTCCCATCAACTCAAAATATAAAAGCTAAGTTTTCAGTATTCACCGTATTTAGGCTTGATATTGTTTGCGCTTAAGCTCTTCAGTACTTAGCGTTTTTTGTTTATTAACTAACGCCAAACGTTTGTGTAAGCCTTACTGGTTAGTCATTGCCACCGTGTGTAGTATAACATTCCCCCAGGCTACCTTAAACCCACCAAATAATAGACGCACTATGCTTATTTAAAACTTAGAAGCAAACACTTATAACGTGTTTTCGGTTGTGTTATTAATTATTATCTAAACCAGTTAGCGGTCTGCTCTCTTACTTTTTGTACAGCCTATTATTTTTCTAAAGAATTACACTAGGGTAAAAATGTACTATTTCACAGGGTTTGGTTGATAGTAGTTTTTATATAGTCGCAGTTTAAACCTAAACACTGATAAGCAGGCTGTATAAAGCGATCTTTTATGTTTGTTTTTGTTTTATGTTTGTTTATTTTGTGTTTGTTTTTTTAAGTTGTTTATTTTATTGGCTATAAATAAAACTATTAAAACCTTCAAGTAAACAGTAATTAAGCCCCAAGGTAATAGGTTGCTATTATGTTGTTAGTAAATGAATGTAGTTGCTAAAACTAAGTAGATGATAATTAAAAATAGCTGTAGGGCAAATTACACATCAAGAACAGAGCCAAAAATGTGCAAAATTTATTGTAATATTATGCTATTAGCTTTTATTCATCGGCATAGTTTTTACTGAGAGAGTAAGTTACGTATACCCTACTCATAATATTAACCAGATGGATTCATGCATTGTTTATTTAAATATCTAAGCATGATTACATAAAAAAGGGCTGTTGTTTAGATGGGGAGTTGTAGTTTAGATACATTTATATTTTAAGAAATATGTTTAATAAAATAGCTTTAACCTTTTGTATATTAGTAAACCCGCCTGTATGTTAATTGTGCAATTTGAGATGTTAATTTAGTATTAATTCCATAGTCTAGTGATGCTTCTTCTTACCTGAGACCAATTAATAGGAATTAATAGTTATGAGCTCTTCAAGGACATTTAAGTTATCAGGTTCGTCAGATGCCTGCTTTTATAGACTCTTCGATATTTTTGCATTGTTTTTTGCTTTTCAATGCTCCGCCTTATTTTATAACTTTAATCTAAGCTCTTTTTATATGGTATCAGTGCTAAGTGTTGCATTAATTTACTTATATTGCGCTGAAATATTTTCCACTTATAGATCGTGGCGAGCAGGGAAGTTTAGGGTAATGATGTTGTGTGTTTGGGGCGCTTTATTAGTTTCATTCGCTTGTTTGTTTTTTATATCATTTATTTTTAAGTTTTCAGAATCCTTATCTCGGATTGGCATTAGCTTGTGGTTTTTATTAAGCATGCTTTATTTATATTTATGGCGCTTAGCTGTGTACTTGTATAAGCGAAATCGTCGTAAATTTGGTTCATATTTACGCAATGTAGCCATCATTGGTGCTACAGAAACCGCTGCTTACTTATATGATGAAATTGAGAAGAATGATGAGTTAGGCTTTAAGTTTTTAGGGTTTTTTGATGATAGAAACCCAGAGCGTTTATTTAGTAAATTAGCCTCTCATGATGTTGCAGGCAACATACAAAAAGCTGTGGATTTAGCAAGAGAGGGCAGAGTTGATGTGTTATATATTGCTCTTCCCATGAAAGCAGAAAAACGTATTGCAGACATTTTATTGCAGCTGGGTGATACCACTGTTGATGTGCATATAATACCTGACTTTTTACTTTCTAATCTTATACATGCGCGTATTGAACATGTTGGCGAAGTTGATACTTTGAGTGTGTTTGAGTCGCCATGCATTGGTGCTCATGAGTTTATTAAGCGTACAGAGGATATTGTGTTTTCAATGATTATATTGTTATTGATTTCGCCATTACTATTCGTTATTGCCGCGGCAGTGAAATTAACATCAGCTGGTCCTGTAATATTTAAGCAAGATCGTTACGGACTTGATGGACGAAAAATAAAAGTTTGGAAATTCCGTTCAATGACAGTAACAGAAAACAGCAAAGTGGTAACTCAAGCTACAAAAAATGATGTGAGGATAACAAAATTAGGCCGATTTTTGCGACGTACGAGTCTTGATGAACTTCCTCAGTTTTTAAATGTACTTGAAGGTGACATGTCCATTGTTGGCCCAAGACCTCATGCGGTTGCGCACAACGAAGAGTATAGAAAAAAAGTAGAGTTTTATATGTTTAGGCACAAAGCCAAACCAGGCATTACAGGGTGGGCGCAAGTTAACGGCTGGCGTGGTGAAACAGATACGTTAATAAAAATGGCGAAACGTGTAGAGTATGACCTACACTATATTAAGAACTGGTCATTACTATTTGATATAAAAATAATAATCATAACAATATTTAAAGGATTTAAGAATGAAAATGCCTACTAATACAATTGCCCCTTGCCTACTCGTTGTTTGTATTGGGGGCAGTCCTTATGCAACGGCTAACCTAAAACCAGGTAGTATTATTACAAAAGATGGTGCCGAAATAACGCCTACACTACAAACAGGAGTGAGTACTAATAATAACTTTTTTAGAACACCAACTAATGAGGAGTCGCGGTTAATATGGAATATATCACCTAACATTTCGGCTGTAATTGAAGATGGCCCAGACAATTATAAGCTTAATGTTGGAACAATAACGTCCTTTCATAATAAAGATACCACAGATAACTTCACTCAAGTGACCACAGCAGCGAGCGTTCATAAAGAGTTTACCCAACAGCATAGACTCGATATTAAAGGTGATGCAGATTGGTTATATGAACCCAGAGGTAGTGGTTTAACCGAAGGTTTGGGGGATATTGTTAATGAATTAGTAAAGTACCAACAGCAAAATGTAACAACGCGTTATGAATATGGCGCAAAAAGCTCTAAAGCTCAAGTTGCGCTTATTGCTGGTTTTTTCAATAAAAAATACCAAAATTTTAGACCTGTATCTCAATATCGCGATTATGATAAAACTTTAGTGGGAATAACCGGTTATTACAATACGCTTGCAGCAACGCGCACTTTTTTGGAGCTAACACAAGAAAAGTACCGCTATGATGTTTTGCAAGCCAATGGTATTTCACGAGATTCAGATGACAGAAAAATATTACTGGGAATAGAGTGGGAGGCAACGGCGGTAACATCCGGTACCTTCAAAGTCGGTTATCAAGACAAAGATTTTTTTTCTGACCTACGTGAAGATTTTACCGGTTTAAGCTGGGAAGCCGCAGTACTTTGGCAACCACTTACTTATTCATCGTTACAATTTTTAACTAGCCGCTCAGCTAAAGATCCCTTAGTAGCAGGTGATTATATTAAAGAGAGTGTTTATAACATTACCTGGGATCACAATTGGAGTAATTACTTTAGTTCGTTGGCAAGTTTAAATTATGCAGATGAGCAATACACTGGGGATGTTGGCAGACAAGATAAAACAACAGCGGCTCGACTAGGTTTAAACTATTTGGTTAGTAACTTTGGGATGGTATCTAGTTACGTTGATTTTATAGATAAAAACTCTAATCAAAATACGATTGAATATGATCGTGTCATTGTCGGGATTAATTTTACCTTTGTTTTAAAGGCTAATCGATGAAATTTTGGATGCTTGTTTGCCTGGCTTTTTTATTAAGTTTTAATAGTTTTGGCCAAAATGCGCAAAACTATACTTTAGGGCCAGGTGACAAAATTGAAATAAAAGTTTTTGGCCAACCAGATTTAGATGTGACGGCGTTATTAGGTAACAGTGGCAAAGTTAATTACCCTTTTTTGGGAAAAGTTAAACTCGCTGGCCTAAATACATCACAGGTTGAACAAATAATAATAAGAGGGCTACAGCCTGACTATTTAGTTAACCCCAATGTGTATGCGCAAGTTACACAATATCGACCTTTTTATATTCATGGTGAGGTAAATAACCCAGGTGCATACCCTTATCAGCCGGCAATGACAGTAAATCAAGCGATTGCACTTGGCGGTGGATTAACAGAGCGAGCATCGATAGATAAAATATATATTTTTAAAGAACAAACCAAAGAGCAACAAATTAGAGGCAGTTTAAACAGTCAAATTGCAGCGGGCGACACCATTAAAATAGAACAGCGCTTGTTTTAAGCCGTTAAAGGCAGTGATGAATGAATCAAAAATCAGAAAAATTAAATAATAATGATGATGTAATTGAGTTGGGCATTAACTTTAATGTTATTAAGCAAGCAAAGTGGCGAATTTTGAGCTTTGCGATAGTTATTACATTACTAGCGATAATGATTACGTTAACTTTAATACCTAAATATAAAGCAAGTGCAACGTTATTAATTGAAGCTGAGCAGGCTAAAGCGGTTAGTTTTGAAGAAATATATGGTTTAGACTCAAACCAAAAAGAATATTATTTAACTCAATTTGAGGTAATAAAATCAGACAGTATTGCACGTGAAGTTATTACGAAACTAGATCTGCAGTCACACACTGACTTTATTCCAAAACCTTCAATATTTAATGAAGTTAATATACTAATTAAAGAGTTGCTGCCTTTTTTAAATAAAAAAGAAGTTGCTGCGCTCTCGTATGAAGATCAAGTTGAGCAACAAATGCAAGATTTGCTTAGTATATTTAATAAAGCATTAATAGTTTCACCAATTCGTAAAACGCAATTAGTTAGGGTGAGTTTTGAGTCGAGTGATTCTAAACTTGCAGCCTTAGTAGCAAATACGGTAGGTGAGGTATACATAGACAGCCAAATGCGCGCCAAAATGGGGATCACGCAACAGGCAACAAGCTGGTTAAACACACGCTTGTCACAGTTACGGATCCAATTAGATGATTCAGAGGTTCGACTGCAGGCATACCGAGAGGCGCAGCAATTAGTTGATATAGAAGGTATTGCGGGGCTAGTGACACAAGAGCTAGAGCAAATGTCTCAGCAGTTAGTTGATGCTCGAGCCGCAAGAAATAATTTAAAGAGTATAAACAGAGTAATCAAGGAGTACGGAAATAATAATATAGAATTTTTAGGTAGTATGCCGGAAATAACATCACATAAAGTAGTACAAGATGTAAAGCGCGAGTTAGTACTTGTTGAGCGAAAAGTGAGTGACTTGGGCGAAGTATATGGCAATAAGCACCCAAAAATGATTTCTGCTAAAGCTGAACTTGCAACTGTAAAAGCTAATTTAAATAAGCAAATTAAAGGCCTAGTTACAGGTATCGAAAAAGAGTTAAACAGAACAACTCGAACCGTTAATACATTAGAAGCTGATCTAAAAAAAATCCGAGATGATTATCAATATATTACACGCAAAGAAACGCAGTATAATCAGTTAAAACGTGAAGTTGAAACTAACCGAAATATATTTAATACATTTTTATCTCGCTCTAAAGAAACCGAAGTAACCAGCGACTTCACCTCAGCAGCAGCTCGCTTTACCGATAGAGCATACACACCTAAATATCCCAGTAAGCCCAATAAAAAGCTTATTGTAATAATTACATTTATAGCTAGCTTTGCCTTTGCAGTAGTGATGAGCTTTATATTTGATGCATTAAACGATACGGTAAAAACAAAAAATGACGTTGAAAGTAAACTAGCGCAACGCATGCTAGGTTTGTTACCCAAAGTTAAAATATCGAGAAAGAATCCGTTTCCTATATACGCATATTTAGAGGATAAATACCGTCGCTTTGCAGAATCTGTGCGTACATTTAGAACAAGCTTATTGCTTACTCAGTTAGACCGAAATCATCAAATAATAGCAGTTACATCAAGCGTCCCAGGTGAAGGGAAAACCACCACATCAGCTAACTTAGCCTTATCGCTTGCGCAAATGGGGAGCGTTTTACTGATTGATGCTGATTTACGTAAACCCAGCTTAGCAAAACGGTTTGATATACCTGTATTTCACCCGGGATTAAGTAATTTAATTACTGGTACAGAGCAGTTTTCTGAGTGCGTACATTTAGATGAGCGCTCTGGTGTTGCTATTATGCCAAGTGGGCAAATACCATCAAATCCGTTAGAGTTACTCTCTAGCGCCCGGTTTGATGAGTTATTAAAGGTTTTAAAAACCAAGTACGATCACATCATTATTGACACCCCCCCAACACAAGCGGTTAGTGACGCATTAGTAATTGCACAAAGTGTTGATTCGGTAGTGTATGTAGTGAGAGCAGACGTAACCAGGGTAAAGCCGATTAAAGCTGGGTTAGAGCGTTTGTTTGAGGTAAAAGCACATGTGGCAGGCGTTATACTTAACCAAGTAGATATGAGCAAAACTAAAGATGAGCATAGCTACGGATACTATGATTATTATGATTACTCACAACCGCCAGAAAAACCTCAACCTAATGGCTAAATTATGATTGATATTCATTCGCATATTTTACCCGGTATTGACGATGGTGCTAAAAATTTAAATGAATCTTTAGCATTATTAAAGCTAGCGCAAAGTGATGGAATAACACATATGGTGATTACTCCGCATATTCATATAGGGCGATTTGATAACTCCGCGGTACAACTTCGCAGAGACTTAGCTGATTTAAAAGAGCATGCAAAACAGGCTCAAATTACTATAAAGCTAGCAGTAGCGGCAGAAGTACGCCTTGATATAGAGTTAATGGCACTGGTAAAGGCAAATAAATTGCCCTTCATTGGGAATTTAGCCGGAGCAAATTACTTATTGTTAGAGCTACCACATTCTCATGTACCACCAGGCTACGATAAGTTTATTGGCTGGTTAACAAAACAAAATATTAAAGTGATTATACCTCACCCTGAACGTAACCGTGATATTCAGGCTAATCCTTTTTATATAGAACATTTAAAGCAGTTAGGTTGTGAGTTTCAATTAACCGCTTCAAGTATTGAAGGGGGGTGGGGGGATAAAGCAAAACAAATTAGCAATAACATGCTTAAAGGTAATTTAGTTAATTATGTTGCCTCTGATGCGCATTCGGTAAAACGTAGGCCGCCAATACTTAGTAAAGCAAAACACATTGTGAGTAATTTAGTAGGGGAGGATAAAGCACATATGTTATTTGTAACTAACCCTTGGCGCTTAACTGAGTCACTATTTTGTGATTAGTTTTAAATTAAATAGGTTAATCCCTATTATTGTTTTAGCGCTTATAACCTTGTTTATTGCCTATTACAGTATAAAAAGCATACGCGCCAATGCTTGGTATTTTAATGCTAGAAATACGCTGGAACAGCTGTCCTCTCCAATTAAGCGCTCAGAATTAAAGCAGGCCGAAAAAGCTATTACTTTAGCGGCTAAGTTTGAGCCAAGCCATCCTCATTATTGGCACTTGAATGCGTATATAAAAATATTATCAGTAAGTATTTTAAATCAGCCGACTGTAATTAATGCTCCTACACATCAGCATGCTTATAAACAAGCCGAACAAGCGCTTTTAAAGTCTATTGAATTAAGGCAAACATGGGCAGAAACTTGGATAGCATTGGCGCAAGTGGTGAGTTATCAAGATGGGCCCACAGAGCAGGTTTATGATTATATTCAACAAGCAAAAAAAGTAGGACCTTATAAGCTTGATGTACATTTAGGTATTATTCAAATAGCGTTGATTCATTGGTCGCAACTAACTCCACAATACAAAGCTTTATATGTTAACGAATTGAAGTTAGCAGTTAAATATGGCTATAAATTCAATCAAGTATTTGATATTGCAAAACAAAGTAATAGCTTACCCATATTGTGTTTATCGTTACAATTTGGTGGCGATTTCGATTCTGTTCGCAAAAGTTATATATTTAAAAAACATTGTGGTAGTGGCAAATAAAAATGCCCAGAGTTATAAAAACTCTGGGCTATAAAATGGCCCTTAGTTGAGCCTTACGTTAACTGAAGACGCTTTCTTGATTATAGGGAGAAGAAGAAAGTACATATAAGTATAGCTAAAATCATTAAAACCGCACATTTATTATCCGAATTTAAGTACTTTTAACAACCCAATCATATTCACAAATGTATGCATGTTTTAATACTCACATTTTACATTAAACGCTGTTTAATTGCTTTGTGCCCATGTTATTAGCTGCGTATTTTGTACTAGATCGCGTGGGAGTGAGTTTTTAACTTTATTTTTTTGCCATTTACCTAAGCCAATAGGGCAGCCACATAAAGTTAAAATAACTTCTCCTGTATTTTGGCTTACATCAGCTAAGCGAATATCCTTACCCTGAAAGTAGTCGTTAGCTTGAGTGTCGGTTAAAGGCAATACATTACTTTTACACTGCTTACCAAATGCGGTTGCAAACTCGTGGGCTAAACGCACGCCATTATTATGAATGGCACCAAGTTGAATGCCTAAACGGGCGTATTTAATTTTGTTTTGCACAGCTTCAAACTCCTGCGGAAATAACCACAGCTCTTTATCGCGCTGCATTAATGTGCCCGGTAAGGTATTTAAACCAAATTGTTGCTTAAGTGTTTGCATAAAAACAGCACTTTTTTTGCTCTCAAATTGCTGAAACGGAAAAGCACCTTTTTTGACTTTTAGATTAGGGTTGTCACTACTTGCTTGTTTTTTGAATTTGGCAATAAAAAAGCCTTCACTGTCAAACGTTTGCGGCCACACATGTAAATACCCCTCTGGCGTAGTTGCTTTACTTGCGCCAGGAAATAGATCACTTAAAGACTCGGGTATTATACAGTCGCCAAATTCACTGAGTAAAAAGTCGCACACGTGTTGGTTTTCAAGTGGAGTAAGCGTACAGGTTGAATACACTAAGGTTCCACCGGGCTTTAAGGCGTAAAATGCACTTTTAATTAGATCTTTTTGTACTTGGGCAATTTCAATATTAGAGTCGATTGACCAATTTTTTAGTGCATCTGCATCTTTTCGTACTGTGCCTTCGCCAGAGCAGGGGGCATCGAGTAAAATGCTATCAAAGCACTCAAACATATAATTACCAAAAATCACCCCATCAAAATGCGATAACGCACAGTTACCTACTCCCATGCGTTTTAAAGTAGCGCTAAGTACTTTTAAGCGTGATGACGAAAGCTCATTTGCAACCAACACCCCTTGGTTATTCATTAGTGCAGCAAGCTGCGAAGTTTTAGAGCCAGGTGCAGATGCCATATCAAGAACGTAATTAGTGTGCTCTATACTTTGTTTTAGTGCTATGGGGGGCAGCATGGAGCTTGCTTCTTGAACATACATAGCACCGCTAAGGTGAAGATCGGTATTGCCAAGTGCTAGGTTTTGCTCTTCTGCGGCAGGGCGCTCTAACCAAAAACCTTCCTCGCACCATGGAATAGGAGTGAGTAGCCAATTTTTTTGCTTAGCGTATTGCTTAAACTCAGTAACAGATATTTTTAAGGTATTAACACGAATAGATTTTCGTAGTGGCCGCCGGCAAGCATTAATAAAGTCGTCTATATCTAGGTGTGCAGGTAAATAGGTTTTTACATCATTGATAAAGTGCTCGGGGATAAAGGTATTTGCGTCCACGGTTTGGCCAGTCGTTATATTAAAGACAAATAATAACATTTCTTAAAGTGTGTTTCAGTGCTTAACAGGTAAAAAGTTAGTTTTTATTGGTGTCGACACTTAGCAGTGATTTATCACTTTAGAGCAGGTAATTATTATACTTTAGGCTAATGATGTCGACAATAAGTGTGTTTTTTAAGTTTTACATACTGTTTTAGGGTTGACACTTAGTGGTAGTGAGTTCATAGTGGCTTTATAAATTGTCGACAATCTAATAGTAACCTATGACGCAAAGCCTGTTAAATGAAACACCTATTACAACCGCATCAGATCAAGTGTTTGTAAATATGCGCCGAGAAATAGTAGAGGGCAGCATAGCACAAGGCAGTAAAATATCTGAGCCAGAACTGGCAAAGCGTTACGGGGTAAGCCGTGCAACGCTGCGTGAAGCGTTAAATCGTTTAGAAAGCTGTTATTTAGTTGAGCGTAAAGCCAACATAGGTTGCCGAGTTGTATCGTTAACAGCAGATCGCTTGATAGAAGTTTATCAAGTGCGCAGTGCCTTAGAGGGCTTGGCGTGTCGTCTTGCTGCCGACAATATGGCAGCCGATGAAGTCCAAGGTTTAAAGCAATTACTTAATCAGCATTTAAAAACGCAACGAGTAAAAGAAGGCGAGTCGTACTATCAAGAAGCAGGTGATTTAGATTTTCATTACCGCATCATAAAAGGCAGTAAAAATGCCCACTTGATTCATTTGCTATGCCACGACCTTTATCAATTAATAAGAATGTACCGCGTACAAATGGGTATGGTTGGTCCGCGGGTATCAAAAGCATTTGATGAGCACTTAGCTATTATTAATGCGATTGAAAACCACGATGGTGAATTAGCCGAAATGTTGATGAAGCGCCACATAAGTGCTTCACAAGCCAATATTCAAACTAAATTTGATTTACTTGCAGCGCAAACTAAAGCCAGTTAAATAAATCGTTTTAGTATTTAAAATATCAAAACTGCCCCAGAGCAGCCACCGTTCAAAGTTAGGAGAAACGAATGTCAGCAGGATCAAAGTTTAAACAGGCTATTGCCAATAATCACCCATTACAAATAGTGGGTACTATTAATGCGTACACAGCAATGATGGCTGAAAAAATGGGTCATCAGGCAATTTACTTATCGGGTGCTGGTGTTGCCAATGCTTCTTTTGGTATGCCTGATTTAGGTATGACTAGCCTTGATAACGTGCTTGAAGATATTCGCCGTATTACCGGTGCAAGCGACTTACCTTTATTAGTAGATGCAGATACAGGTTGGGGTGGTGCGTTTAATATTGCCCGTACAGTAAAAGAAATGACTAAAGCAGGCGCTGCCGGTTTCCATATTGAAGACCAAGTAGCGCAAAAGCGTTGTGGCCACCGCCCAAATAAAGAAATAGTTAGCCAAGGTGAAATGGTTGACCGTATTAAAGCTGCTGTAGATGCAAAAACCGATAGTGACTTTTACATTATGGCACGTACCGATGCGTTTCAAAAAGAAGGTTTAAATGCCGCTATTGAGCGTGCAGCAGCGTGTGTTGAAGCCGGTGCAGACGCCATTTTTGCAGAAGCCGTGCACGACCTTGCCGACTACCAAGCATTTACAAAAGCGATTAACGTTCCTGTATTGGCTAACATTACTGAGTTTGGTCAAACGCCTATTTATACTAAAGAGCAGTTAGGCGATGTAGGCGTTGAAATGGTGCTTTACCCATTAAGCGCATTTAGAGCGATGAACAAAGCAGCTTATAATGTATACAGCTCAATTTTAAATGAAGGTTCGCAACAAAGCCAAATTGAAAATATGCAAACCCGTGCTGAGCTGTATGATTTTTTAGATTATCACACCTATGAAAATACCCTAGATAACCTTTTTTCATCAACTAAATAATAATAACAATTTAAGGAGATAAATTATGAGTACTAAAGTATTAGCGGGTGCAGGTTTACGCGGACAAGTAGCAGGTCAAACTGCATTATGTACAGTAGGCCAAACAGGTTCAGGTTTAACTTATTGTGGTTACGATATTAGCGAGCTTGCTGAAAAAGCGCAGTTTGAAGAAGTATCGTTTTTATTATCTCGTGGCGAATTACCAACAACTGGTGAGCTTGCAGAATACAAGGCTAAACTAAAAAGCTTACGCGGCTTACCACAAGCGCTTAAAACAGTGCTTGAGAACATTCCAAAAGACGCACACCCAATGGATGTGATGCGCACAGGTTGCTCTATGCTGGGTAACCTTGAAATGGAAAATGATTTTAGCGAAGCCAATGATGCAATTGACCGCATGGTTGCAGTATTTCCAAGTATTATTTGTTACTGGTATCGCTTTACGCATGATGGCGTACGCATTGAAACGCAAACAGATGACGACTCAGTTGGCGCGCACTTTTTAACCTTATTACACGATAAAGCCCCGTCTGAGCTATTTGCTCAGGTAATGAATGTGTCACTAATTTTATACGCAGAGCATGAATTTAATGCCTCAACCTTTACTGGTCGTGTGTGTGCATCAACGCTATCTGATATTCATTCATGTGTAACCGGTGCCATAGGTACGTTACGTGGGCCATTACATGGTGGTGCTAACGAAGCGGCAATGGATATGATTGAAAACTTCACCAGCGCAGATCAAGCAGAGCAAGAAATTATGGGCATGCTTGAGCGTAAAGATAAAATTATGGGCTTTGGCCACGCTATTTATCGCGAATCAGATCCACGTAACGTAATTATTAAAAAGTGGTCTGAAAAGCTCGCAGCAGAAGTAGGTGATGATGTACTTTATCCTGTGTCTGTTCGTTGTGAAGAAGTAATGTGGCGCGAGAAAAAGTTATTTTGTAATGCTGATTTCTTCCACGCATCGGCGTATCACTTTATGGATATTCCGACCAAATTATTTACGCCAATATTTGTAATGAGCCGCGTAACAGGTTGGACAGCACACGTTAAAGAGCAACGTGCAAATAACCGTATTATTCGTCCAAGTGCTGATTACACTGGGCCAGATGCACGTAGCTACACACCTATCGAATCACGTTAAAATTATTTGGTGGGCACGTAAAGTGCTCACCTTTTTTATTTGCTGCACACTATTTTAAGGCTCATCACTTTTCACTCTCTCCTTAAATAAGCTAGTAGTGCACAACCACCGTCACCAAATTAGCGAATATTTTAATGACTATAATAAATAATACTGAATATCGAAAACCCTTACCCAATTCAAACGTTGATTATTTTGATGCTCAAGCAGCTGTTGATGCAATTAAACCAGGTGCATATGCAACACTGCCTTATACATCACGTGTATTTGCCGAAAACTTAGTGCGCCGCTGCGATCCAGCAATGCTTACCGATGCACTAAACCAGTTGATTGAACGCAAACAAGATTTAGACTTTCCTTGGTATCCGGCGCGTGTAGTGTGTCACGATATTTTGGGGCAAACTGCACTGGTTGACTTAGCTGGACTGCGTGACGCGATTGCTGCTAAAGGTGGCGATCCGTCTAAAGTAAACCCAGTTGTACCTACGCAATTAATTGTTGATCACTCTTTGTCGGTAGAGCATGCAGGGTTTGATCCCGATGCATTTGAAAAAAACCGTGCTATAGAAGACAGACGTAACGATGACCGTTTCCATTTTATAAACTGGACCAAAACAGCGTTTAAAAATATTGATGTGATCCCGCCAGGTAACGGCATTATGCATCAAATTAACCTTGAAAAAATGTCGCCGGTAATTCAAAACCGCGATGGTATTGCCTTCCCAGATACCTTAGTAGGTACAGACAGCCATACTCCACACGTTGATGCACTGGGTGTTATTGCTGTGGGTGTAGGTGGCCTTGAAGCAGAAAGCGTAATGCTAGGGCGCGCTTCGTACATGCGCCTGCCAGACATTGTAGGGGTTGAGCTAACAGGTAAGCGCCAACCGGGTATTACCGCTACCGATATCGTACTGGCTATTACTGAATTTTTACGCGCGCAGCGTGTGGTATCAGCATACTTAGAATTTTACGGTGAAGGTGCCGATGCACTTACGCTGGGCGATCGTGCAACTATTTCAAATATGACGCCTGAATTTGGTGCCACAGCGGCGATGTTTTACATCGACGATATGACCATAGATTATTTGCGTTTAACGGGTCGTGAAGAAGAGCAAATTGCACTGGTAGAAAACTACGCTAAAACCACAGGCCTGTGGAGCGATAGCTTAAAAACAGCGCAGTACGATCGCGTGCTTAAGTTTGATTTATCAAGTGTGGGGCGCAACATTGCTGGGCCATCAAATCCACATCGCCGTGTATCTACAAGCGATTTAGCTAAAGAAGGTATTTCAGGCGTAGTTGAAAACGAAGCAGGCTTAATGCCAGATGGTGCGTGTATTATTGCCGCTATTACCAGCTGTACAAACACCAGTAACCCACGCAACGTGATTGCCGCGGCATTACTTGCGCGTAATGCTAACGCCAAGGGGTTAACGCGTAAACCTTGGGTAAAAACCTCATTAGCACCGGGCTCTAAAGCCGTGCAATCGTACCTAGAAGACGCTAACTTACTTACCGAACTTGAACAGCTAGGTTTTGGTATTGTTGGTTTTGCTTGTACTACGTGTAATGGCATGAGTGGCGCGCTTGACCCTGTAATTCAAAAAGAAGTGATTGATCGCGACTTATACGCCACCGCGGTACTGTCGGGTAACCGTAACTTTGACGGCCGTATTCATCCTTACGCCAAACAAGCGTTTTTAGCATCGCCGCCTTTGGTTGTTGCTTATGCAATTGCCGGTACGATTCGTTTTGATATTGAAAAAGATATACTAGGTAAAGATCAGCAAGGTAACGACGTTACCCTTAAAGATTTATGGCCGTCAGATGAAGAAATTGACGCAGTAGTTAAGCAAAGCGTTAAGCCAGAGCAATTTAGAAAAGTATACGAGCCCATGTTTAACTTAACCGTAGATTACGGTGAAGATAACGACCCGCTATACGAATGGCGTCCAGAAAGCACTTATATTCGCCGACCTCCTTATTGGGAAGGTGCATTAGCAGGCGAGCGTACCATGACAGGTATGCGTGCACTGGCAGTACTTGGCGATAACATTACAACCGATCACTTATCGCCTTCAAATGCGATAATGGCCAGCAGTGCCGCGGGTGAATACCTATTAAAAATGAACGTACCTGAGGAAGACTTTAACTCATACGCAACCCATAGGGGCGATCATTTAACAGCGCAGCGCGCTACGTTTGCTAACCCTAAATTGCTAAATGAAATGGTACTTGATGAAAACGGCGAAATTAAACAAGGTTCGTACGCGCGCATAGAACCAGAGGGGAAAAATACTCGCATGTGGGAAGCAATCGAAGCATACATGCAGCGTAAGCAACCACTTATTATTGTGGCAGGCGCAGATTATGGCCAAGGCTCGTCGCGCGATTGGGCGGCAAAAGGCGTAAGACTCGCGGGTGTTGAAGTAATAGCAGCTGAAGGGTTTGAGCGTATTCACCGTACTAACTTAGTGGGTATGGGTGTTTTACCGTTAGAGTTTAAAGCGGGAACAACTCGTAAAACACTCAAACTAGATGGCAGTGAAAGTTACGATGTAACGGGTGAACCAACCCCTGGTTGCACACTTAACTTGTCGATCACTCGTAAAAATGGCGAAGTACTAAACGTACCAATGAAATGTCGTATAGATACACAAGAAGAGCTGTCTATTTATGCTGCAGGTGGTGTATTACAACGCTTTGCACAAGACTTTTTAGAAGCTACAAAAACAGCATAAGGGCAGGGTTAATTATGTTTAAACCACAAATTAAAGTACCTGCCACATACATGCGTGGCGGTACTAGTAAAGGGGTGTTTTTTAACCTTAGTGACTTGCCAAAGCCTGCCCAAGTGGCAGGTGAGGCACGTAATAACTTATTACTGCGCGTTATTGGCAGCCCAGATCCGTACGGCAAACAAACCGATGGTATGGGCGGTGCTACATCTAGCACCAGTAAAACAGTTATTTTAAGTAAAAGTGCGCAAGCCGATCACGATGTTGACTATTTATTTGGCCAAGTGGCAATAGATAAAGCGTTTGTTGATTTTAGCGGCAACTGCGGTAATTTAACCGCAGCTGTCGGTGCTTTTGCTATTAGTAATGACTTAGTTGATAAAAGCCGTGTACCCGATAATGGCGTTGCTGTTGTGCGTGTGTGGCAAGCCAATATTAAAAAAAGCATTTTAGTGCATGTACCTATGACTAATGGCGAAGTACAAGAAACCGGTGACTTTGAGCTAGACGGCGTTACATTTGCAGCAGCTGAAGTAAAACTGGAATTTATTGACCCTGCAGATGGCGACGGGGCGTTATTCCCAACTGGCAATGTGGTTGATGACCTAGAAGTGCCGGGAGTCGGTACTTTAAAAGCGACGATGATCAACGCAGGCATTCCCACCATTTTTGTTAATGCAAGCGACATTGGTTATACCGGCACTGAATTGCAAGATGATATAAACGCAGATGCAGCAGCGCTTGAAAAGCTTGAAACCATTCGTGCCTATGGCGCAGTTAAAATGGGACTCATACAAAATATTGATGAGGCAGCAGCACGCCAACATACACCTAAAGTGGCATTTGTTGGTGCAGCACAAAATTACAAAGCGTCAAGCGGTAAGCAAATTAACGCCAGTGAAATTAACTTGTTAGTGCGCGCTATGTCTATGGGTAAATTACACCATGCAATGATGGGCACAGCAGCAGTAGCTATTGGTACCGCTGCGGCAATTGACGGTACGTTAGTTAATTTAGCCGCTGGTGGCGGGGCATTGAGTGAAGTTAACTTTGGTCACCCATCGGGCACCTTAAAAGTAGGCGCACACGCTACAAATACGGATGGTAACTGGCAAGTAACTAAAGCCAGTATGAGCCGCAGTGCACGGGTACTAATGGAAGGCGTGGTAAGAGTACCGCAATAAAGCATTGTTTTAATTACGATTAAGTTATTTATAATGTATGCATAAGTTGATGCGGTAATACTTTAGGGTATTACTCATCAACTTTTTTTGGTTATGGGCTATTTTTGATACTCGTTGACTCTCGTTTGACCAAGCGGGGTAAATATTTATGCTCACTGTGACTGACACTTTCAACTATTTCATTTTTAAAGTGTGTTAACGCCAACNGAGCTGCNTGCTGCGCCATTTTTTCAATGGGATAGTTTANAGTGGTTAGTTTTGGCCTTGAATAACGNGCAATNAGCACATCATCAAAACCAATCACCGACACATCACCGGGTACTTTATAGCCATTATCTTCAAGTGTTGAAATAGCACCAATAGCCATAGCATCGTTATAAACAAAAATAGCGCTGAAGGGCTGCCCAGAGGCTAATAAGTTTTGCGCAGCGCTTTGTCCGCCTTGTAGGGTAGGCTCCGCGTATTTAATCAGCGCAGGGCTAATGGGNNTNCCTGCCATATTTAGTTCTGCCGAAAANCCATTAAGNCGTAGCGCAGGATCTTCAATTTGATANTTNCTGCTTATACAGGCAATGTTTTTATGTTTGAGCGNCATTAGATGNCGCGCTGCTATTTTTGCNCCTTCTTCGTTATCTAACCAAATACATTTATGTTTTATTTGCTCAATGTGTCTATTGATAAGCACTAAGCCNGGGAGTTTTTCACATAANGTNATTAGTTCGCAGTCAGGAATTATTTTACTATGCATAACAACAGTTTGGCAGCGGCGNTCAAGTAATAAATTNATAGCNGCGCGTTCAGATTCTACACTTTGTCCTGCGGTACTTAACANCAATTGCATATNATTTTCGCGGGCTACTTTATCTACCCCGCTGGCTAATAATGCAAAAAATGGGTCGGTAAGTTCGGGGATCACCACGCCTATGGTCATGCTTTTTCGGGTTACTAAAGCACGTGCATTAGCATTGGGCGTGTAGCCAAGCTCTTGCATTACTTTATTTACTTTTTCTATGGTTGCCTTACTTACTTTAGGGCCATTATTAATTACACGAGATACCGAGGCGATAGACACGCCTGCAATTCTGGCTACATCTTTTATTGTTGTCATTGGCGGGTAATCGTTTTCTACATCCTGTTAATAATAAAATTTACACTATTTAACGTGGGCTGTATATGTTGATTTTTTAGGTTGCAAATAGCGGGGTAAGCGTTTACCCTTTTCGGTTTTATCATAAACCACATTTGAGATACTTATGGATACAATTTTTGACCCTACTGAGCATCCACATCGTCGCTACAATCCATTGATTGANGANTGGGTGTTAGTTTCACCGCATCGTGCCAANCGACCTTGGCAGGGACAAGTTGAAACTCTCGATGAAGACGTTAGAGAAAGTCATGATGAAAACTGTTTTTTATGTGCTGGTAATACTCGCATAAACGGTGAGGTTAATGACAACTATAAAAAAACTTATGTGTTTACTAATGACTTTGCAGCTCTGAAAATTGATACTCCAGAATTTAAAACAGACGATCCGCTATTTAAAATGGCCACAGAGCAAGGCGAAAGTCGTGTTATTTGCTTCTCTCCAGATCACAGCAAAACCTTACCGCAACTTAGTATTAGCGCCATTACCGACATTGTTAAAACATGGCAAAGCCAGTGCTTAGAGTTAGGCGAAAAGTATAACTGGGTGCAGGTATTTGAAAACAAAGGGGCGATGATGGGGTGCTCAAATCCGCATCCGCATGGCCAAATTTGGTCGCAGCAGCAATTACCTACTTTGGTAAATAAAAAACAACATGCGCTGAGCGACTATGCTAAAAAATATAACAGTAACTTATTACTTGATTACGCTCAGCGTGAAGCGCAGTCGGGCGAGCGTGTTGTTGTTAAAAATGAAGATTGGCTGGTGGTTGTACCGTACTGGGCAGGCTGGCCATTTGAAACCTTATTATTACCGCGTTTTGCGTTAACACGTATGGTCGACTTAACCCGAGAACAAGCGGTAACTCTAGCCGATGCATTAAAACAAATTACCACTAAATACGACAATCTATTTAATTGCTCGTTCCCATATTCTATGGGCTGGCACGGCGCGCCTTATGATGGGCAAGAGCACAGTGAATGGCAGCTCCATGCCAGCTTTTTCCCACCATTGTTACGCTCAGCTACTGTGCGTAAATTTATGGTGGGCTACGAAATGATGGCAGAATCACAACGTGATTTAACTCCAGAGCAAGCAGCACAAAGATTACGTGATGTACCAAACGTACATTATAAGGAGGCTAAGTAATGCCAAGAACTACAATGCTTATTAGCCAATTTGAACAACATTTTAATTGCCCGCCAGAGCAGCTATTTCATGCACCTGGGCGCGTTAATCTTATTGGTGAACACACAGATTATAATGATGGTTTTGTGCTACCCGCTGCGATTAATTTTGGCACCGACATTGCTGCAAAAGTGCGAGCTGATCGCAACATTAACGTCTTAGCAATTGATTGTAACAACGAAACCAATAGTTTTAGCCTAGATAAAATAGAATTTAGCCAACAAATGTGGGTTAACTATATTCGCGGCACACTACAAGCATTAATGCAAAGCTACCCAAATATTAGCGGTGCCGACTTAGTAGTGTCGGGCAATGTGCCACAAGGTACGGGTTTGAGCTCATCAGCTAGTTTTGAAATTGCTCTTTTAAAAACGTTTGCAACATTAAACAATATTCCGCTCGATGGTGTTAAAGCGGCACTCATGGGACAAAGAGCTGAAAATAACTTTGTCGGCTGTAATTGCGGCATTATGGATCAATTAATTTCGTCGATGGGTAAGCAAGGGCATGCCATGTTGCTCGATTGCAGAAGTTTAACCTTTGAATATGCTGTTATTCCAAAGGGAATGTTGTTAGTTATTGTTAACTCTAATGTTAAAAGAGGGCTGGTCGACAGCGAATACAATACCCGACGCGAGCAATGCGAAGCTGCAGCAAAGCACTTTAATAAACCGGCATTGCGCGATGTTACTCTTGAGGAACTAGAAGCAGAGCAAGCTAATTTACCGCCATTAATATATAAGCGCGCTAAACATATAGTCACTGAAAATACCCGTACCGAACTAGCTCTCAAAGCGCTAAACGTCAATGATATGGTAACTATGAGCCAACTTATGGCACAATCGCACCTATCAATGAAAAATGATTTTGATATTACTACCTCTCAAATAGACTTTTTAGTAGATATTACTGCTCAAGTTTTAGGCGATAAAGGCGGAGTGCGTATGACCGGTGGTGGTTTTGGTGGTTGTATCGTTGCTTTAACACCGGATCATTTAGTTGAGCAAGTACGTAACGCTATTGATACACATTATTATGCAAAAACAGGGCTTCAAGCAGACGTTTACGTATGCCTGGCTTCGCAAGGTGCTTTTAGTAATTAATAAAACACAATAAAAATCAATAAGACAACAAGGTTAAAGCTATGAAATTACAACCGCTCGACATTGCCATATTTGTTACTTATGTGGTGGGGTTATTAGTACTCGCGCTGTGGATCTCGCGAGAGGAGAAAGGTGCTAGTAAAAATACCGAAGACTACTTTCTTGCTAGTAAAGCACTGCCTTGGTGGGCAATTGGTGCATCATTAATTGCCTCAAATATATCGGCAGAACAAATTATTGGTATGTCTGGTTCGGGCTATGCGATTGGTTTAGCTATTGCATCTTATGAGTGGATGGCGGCAATTACCTTAATTATTGTAGGTAAATATATGCTGCCGATATTTCTTAAAAATGAAATATTTACTATGCCGCAATATTTAGAGCAACGCTTTGATAGCAAAGTTAAAACAGTGTTAGCGCTGTTTTGGCTAGCGGTATATGTATTTGTAAATTTAACCGCTGTTTTATGGCTTGGTGGTTTAGCAATAGAAACTGTTGCCGGTGTTGACTGGATGTACGGAATGATCTTTTTAGCCTTATTTTCAGTCGCTTATTCACTTTATGGTGGTTTGAAAGCCGTTGCTTATACCGATATTTTACAAGTAGTACTGCTGGTATTTGGTGGCTTATTTTTAAGTTACTTAGCACTTGATGCAGTAGCAGATGGCGACGGAATAATAGCAGGCTTTGGCGTTTTAACTGATCAGCTTCCAAACCACTTTGATATGATTTTAAGCCCAGATAGCCCGCATTATATGAGTTTACCTGGTTTATCTGTATTAATTGGTGGCCTGTGGATAATGAACATTAGCTACTGGGGATTTAATCAATATATTATTCAACGCGCACTTGCCGCTAAAAACCTTAAAGAAGCACAAAAAGGTATTGCCTTTGCTGCCTATTTAAAATTACTAATGCCAGTAATTGTAGTGTTGCCAGGTATTGCTGCGGTTGTTTTATACCCGCAACTTACCACGCCAGATCAAGCGTATCCATCTATGATGGCGTTAATGCCAACAGGTATTAAAGGTCTTATTTTTGCTGCATTAGTGGCGGCAATTGTTTCATCACTTGCCTCTATGACTAACAGTATTTCAACTATTTTCACTATGGATATTTACAGCAAGTTAAAACCAGGTAAATCACAAAAACATTATGTATTTATAGGCCGCTCAGCTGCATTAATATCTTTAGCTATAGCCTTGGTTGTGGCAGAGCCATTATTAGGTAAGTTCGATCAAGCGTTTCAATATATTCAAGAGTTCACCGGTTTCTTTACTCCAGGTATTGTAGTGATTTTTGTAATGGGTATGTTTTGGTCAAAAGCCAGTTCAGCGGGTGCGTTAGCTGCTGCAATTGGCTCGGCTGTATTCTCAATCCTGTTAAAAGTTTACTGGGTGGCGTTGCCATTTATGGACAGAGTTGGCTTAGTATTTTTACTGTGTTTGGCATTGTGTGTAATTGTATCATTAGCTAAGCCAGATAAAGGCCAAGACAGTAGCGTTAGCCTAGACGATGTTAACTTTAAAACCTCAAGCAACTTCAACATAGCGGCATTGGGTGTAGTTATCATCTTAATCGCTTTGTATACTACTTGGTGGTAATGCAGAATGCTTACTAAGTGAGTATGACAGCCATAGCTATCTGCTCACGTGTTTAACGCAAAATATAGTGAATCAAAGCAGCTTAGGTTGCTTTGATTTTTTTGTGTTCTAATAGACATAACAAGAAAACAGTAAATGAATCAATTACACAGTTATATATTAAGCAATGAGCAAGGCATGCGGGTCGAAATATTAAATTATGGCGCGCGGGTTAAATCTATTTTATTTCCGGTAAACGATACACCCACAGAAATGACAGTCGGGTATGCCGATACCAATCGTTATTTAACCGATACTTATTATTTAGGTGCTACTTGTGGTCGCGTTGCTAATCGTATTAGTGGTGCGAGTTTTGAGCTTGAAGGTGAGCAATATTTACTGAGTAAAAATGATGGTGAAAATTGCTTACATGGCGGGGCGGATAACTTTTCTCTGCGTTTTTGGCAAGTGCAATCGAGTACTGCCAACGAAGTGATTTTGAGCTTAAGCTCAGAAGATGGCGACCAAGGCTTTCCTGGCAAGGTTGAAATGCAAATACGTTATCATTTATCACATGATAATAAGTTGACTATGAGTTTTAGCGCAACCACAAATAAAGCAACCCCTATTAACGCTACTAATCATTGCTACTTTAATTTAGGTGAGCAAAATTGCTTGCCACTCACGTTACAAATAAATGCGGCCAGCTATTTAGAGCGTGACAATAACAGCTTACCAACGGGTAGAGTGTTAAGTGTCAAAAATAGTGACTTTTGTTTTGACCAACCGGTTATTATTGGCCAGCGTCTGCAGTCAGCTCAGCACCCACAACTAACAGGGCCAACAGGGTTTGATCATTGTTTTGTTATAAATCAGCCACAAGCAAACAAAGCTGCAGCGGTATTAAGCTCATTACGCAATAAAGTTAAAATGTCGTTGTACACCGACCAAGCATCTATACAGCTTTATACTGGTGCATTTTTAGCCGCACCATTAAGCCCTGATCAGGGAGTGTGTTTAGAAGCTCAAAATTATAGCGATGCAGTAAACTTTCCAGATTTTGAAAACTCAATACTAAAGCCGGGCGAAGTTTATAATAAATATATTAGCTATCACTTTGAAAATATTTAAATAAAGCTGTGCTAATACATAGCACAGCTTTATTGGCTATTTAGTATAAGGGCTATGAGCTATTTTTTAACGGGAATATCTTCGAGTATCTTTAAAATAGCCTGATTACTGTTTAATTTGGCTAAATCGATTAGGTAACTTTTTTCAAGATCTTGCATAGGTTGCTTTGTTAATAGCGCTTTTACTGACTCTTCTTCTGCATTTACTATGGCGGTTTTTAACGCTGCAAAGTTTGCGATACTGTGTTCATTTTGCTCAGTCATATTAAATCCTCTTATTGGCGCGAGTTGTGACTTTTAAAGTTATGGCCTTAACTACTTGGCCATATAATTAAATTTACGCGCTTTAATAAACCAGCCAGCGGTGTACTTACTCAATAACAAATAAGTCCATAAAGCTATTTACAAGCATGGCCTCAAGCGCTGTTTGATTTTTACAAAGCGTGAAAATAGTGTGGCATTGTTTATTCTCAAAGCGGGATGCTAAATTAGCTTTAAATTTTTGCTCCAATAGTGGTATCCCTTCCTCACGACGGCGACGATGACCCACAGGGTATTCTATAACTATGTCCTCGGTGCTACTGCCATCTTTAAAGAATACCTGAATAGCATTGGCGATAGAGCGTTTATCATCCTCTAAATATTCTTTGGTAAAGCGTGCATCTTCTACAATGTGCATTTTGTTGCGCAGCTCATCAATAATCGGGTGTGCGTTATGAAATTCGTCTTCGTAATGATCAGCGGTTAAATTGCCAAATATTAACGGCACTGCAATCATGTATTGTAAACAATGATCGCGATCGGCTGCGTTAGCAAGGGAACCCGTTTTTGAAATAATACGAATGGCCGACTCGTGAGTACGCACAACAATTTTATCAATATCAGCTAACCGATCTTTTACCTGAGGATGTAAAATAACCGACGCTTCAGCGGCTGTTTGGGCATGAAACTCAGCAGGAAACGATATTTTAAATAAAATATTTTCCATAACATAACTGCCGTAGTCTTGGGTGAATAAAAACTGCCGTTCGGCCTCAGGTTTAAGTGCTTGGTCTTTGTTGGTTTTAGAAAAAGAGACATCATAAAACCCCCATTGCGGGGCTGTTAACACGCTTGGAATGCCCATTTCACCACGCATAGATATATCAGCTAAATGAACAGCTCGGGAAGTTGCATCGCCAGCAGCCCATGATTTACGAGAGCCTGCATTGGGTGCATGCCTATAGGTACGCAGCGCTGAGCCATCTACCCAAGCTTGTGATATAGCGGCCATAATTTGTTGTTTATTGCCGCCCATCATTTTAGTGGTAACCGCAGTAGATGCAACCCGTACTAATAATACGTGGCATAAACCCACCCGATTAAACGAATTTTTTAGCGCTATTACGCCTTGAATTTCATGCGCCATGATCATGGCTTCTAGCACTTCGCGCATTGTTAAAGGTTGTTCACCCTTGCTCAGTCTCACTTGAGATAGATGATCAGCAACGGCTAAAATAGCACCTAAGTTATCTGACGGATGACCCCATTCGGCGGCCAACCAAGTATCGTTATAATCGAGCCAGCGAATAATACAGCCAATATCCCATGCCGCTTTTACAGGGTCGAGTACCAAAGATGTGCCCGGTACGCGTGCACCATTAGGCACAATAGTACCTGCTACTATAGGGCCGAGGAGTTTGCTGCATTCAGGAAATCGCAGCGCTAATAGCCCACACCCTAAAGTGTCTATTAAACAGTTACGGGCAGTATTGAGTGCTTCCTTGCTGCTTACTTTATAATTTAATACATAATCAGCTATATCTTGTATTACATGGTCGTAATCAGGGCGATTATTAATATCTACATTATTACTCATTTTTTATCCTTATTCGTTTAATGTTAACGATTAGAATGTGCACTGAGTATTTAATACATATTTATTAAACACTTTTATCTTTAACTAGTTTACGTTTCAACCATAGCACGAGGCGCTACCAGCTAATAGGGAAGCAGGTAAACATAATGTCGTATATTTAAAATACACATATGTAAGGTAGGGTTATTATGTACACAGAAATATTGGGCGCTTTTGTATTAAATATTGTGTAATCTGTATTTAATTACCTAAATTCAAGATAATAACTGAGACGCAAAAATTAAAAAGGGCAGCGTGGAGATCCGAGTGGATTTTACGCTGCCCTTATTTATGCAAACTTAACGTTTAAAGTCATGTTTGTATTTAGTGGGTGATTAATCACCATTGCTTATAAACCCAGTTTACA
>JGI1221J13441_10000258_pt1 | contig 25145 bp, 23 predicted proteins | sample LakVidmifraction_4_FD_13441 | JGI IMG/M metagenome (IMG submission 13441) | reverse complement strand
AAATCGTTTCTTTTTCGCTTGCTTTTTATCAAAAATAATTACCGTAACTAAGGCTATGCTAATTATTTTTAACTTCGATCAATCAAAAAATAATTCAATTTATTTATACGACATTATAAATTTAATTTGGTATTAACTCCTTCTCACTATTTTGAGAAGGAGTTTTTGTTTTCATTCAAAAAAATATCAATTCTTTAAGAACCTATTCATTATTTTTCTTTATTTTTAAGAAATGTTTAATGATTAAAATATTGATTAATTTTACTTATGATTATATAAAATTTATAAATTAAATTTATAGTGTTTGAGATTTCTCAATTCGTTTCCTTTACTCAAAATTAAATACGCTTACAATGGAAGATATGAAAAATTCAAAAGACGGTTCAAAAGCAAAGGTTGGTGACGTAAACTCCTCCTCCGCGAAATGTCCGTTTTTAAATGGCGATATGAAGGGAGCTGCTGGTAGTGGTTTCGATAACAGAGACTGGTGGCCAAATTCTTTAAATATAAATATACTTAGGCAAAACTCCTCAATGGCTAGCCCAATGGATGAGGATTTTGATTATGCGGAAGAGTTTAAAACCCTAGATCTTAAAGCTGTCAAAAAAGATTTGAAAGAACTTATGACGACTAGCCAAGAGTGGTGGCCAGCAGATTATGGGAATTATGGTCCATTTTTCATAAGAATGGCCTGGCATGCGGCGGGGACTTATAGAATCCAAGATGGTCGTGGTGGAGCAGGAACTGGTTCTCAACGTTTTGCACCGCTTAATAGTTGGCCAGATAATGCTAACCTTGACAAAGCAAGATTATTGCTTTGGCCAATAAAGAAGAAATACGGTAGAAAACTATCTTGGGCAGATTTAATTGTGCTTACAGGAAATGTAGCTCACGAATCTATGGGCCTTGAGATGCAAGGTTTTGGCGGTGGACGTGAAGATATATGGCAACCCGAAGAAGATGTGTATTGGGGATCTGAAAAAGAATGGTTAGACAATGATGCACGATACTCTGAAGGAGAACTAGAAAATCCATTAGGAGCTTCCCACATGGGGCTAATTTATGTTAACCCAGAAGGGCCAAATGGAAAACCAGACCCTATAGGTGCAGCTCATGATATTCGAGTTACTTTTGGTCGAATGGCTATGAATGATTATGAGACCGTAGCCTTAATTGCTGGAGGGCACACCTTTGGTAAAACTCACGGTGCTGCAAATGATTTGGAATATGTAGATTCTGAACCAGCAGGCGCACCAATCGAAATGCAAAGTATGGGTTGGAAAAATAACTACAAAAGCGGTAAAGGTGAAGATACAATCACCAGTGGACTTGAAGGCGCTTGGACAGATACACCGACCAAGTGGAGTCATAAATATTTTGAAAACTTATTCAAATACGATTGGGAATTGACCAAAAGTCCAGCAGGCGCTCACCAATGGGAGCCAAAAGACAATGGAGGAGCAGGAACTATTCCAGATGCACATAATCCTAATAAAAAACATGCTCCATTTATGTTGACTACAGATATTGCTTTAAAGGAAGATACTGCTTATGAAAAAGTATCGAGGCATTTTTATGAAAACCCAGATGAATTTGCCGAAGCTTATTCCAAAGCTTGGTTTAAGTTAATGCACCGTGATATGGGACCAATTGATCGTTACTTAGGGCCAGACATCCCAAAAAAACAAGAGAACTGGCAAGATCCTATACCTGCTGTAGATCACGAATTAATCAATGATAAAGAAGGCACCGACTTAAAATCTAAAATTTTAAATTCTGAGTTATCCATTCCAGAATTGGTATCTACGGCTTGGGCCTCGGCTTCTACCTTTAGACATTCCGATAAGCGTGGTGGTGCAAATGGTGCTCATATAAGACTTGAGCCACAAAGAAATTGGGAAGCCAATTCTCCAAAACAACTGTCTAAAGTTCTTGAGGTTTTGACTAAAATTCAATCTGAATTTAATGCGTTACAAAAAGGAAATAAAAAAGTTTCCATGGCAGACTTAATTGTACTAGGTGGAAATGCCGCTATAGAGGAGGCTGCTGAAGCTGGAGGAAATTATATTCAAATTCCGTTTTATCCTGGAAGAACAGATGCCTTAAAAGAGCAAACTGAGATTGACTCGTTTGATGCTTTGGAGCCAAGAGCTGATGGATTTAGAAATTATTCCAAGGGATATCCTAAAGTTACGGAAGAAGAATTGCTCATAGATAAGGCCAACTTATTGACACTAACAGCTCCAGAAATGACAGTGCTTATTGGAGGTATGAGAGTTTTAAATACCAACTATAATCACTCTAAACATGGTGTTTTTACAAATCGTCAAGGTGTCTTAACAAATGACTTCTTTACAAATCTATTAGACCTTGGAACCACTTGGAAATCTAGTAATGAAGAACAAACCTTGTTTGAAGGGAGTGATCGTAAAACGGGGGAGATAAAATGGACAGGAACACGAGCTGATCTTATTTTTGGATCCAATTCAGAATTAAGGGCTCTTGCTGAAGTTTATGGATCTTCAGATTCTCAAAAGAAGTTTGTCAAAGATTTTGCATCTGCTTGGAATAAAGTCATGAACTTAGACCGATATGATTTAGACTAAATTTTAATTAGAGTCAAGAGGTGGTTTGGAAACAAACCGCCTCTTTTTATTTAAAACCTAAGGGGACGTTACAACGTAAATAGTTTAAACCTATTTAGAATCTGGTACTACTGTTTTTAAGTTCATTTCTTTAAAGCTATTCTAAAAAGTGTTCTCTTTGCTAAAACCTGTATAAGAGACAAATAGAAGTATATAATTCAGCACAAAGACGCTTTACGATTATGAACATTTTCAGAATTCAATCTTTAATATTATTTTTATAGAAATCAAAAGCAATTTCTATTTAAAAGCAAACTTTTTTAAATAGCTTACTAGGGTAAATTTAATTTGACTTGTTTTAAAAATATGAAATACCTACTTATTATATGTGTCATTTTCTTTGGTTGTACAGACGATAGATCTCTGGACTCTGATGATTTTGAAGTGAGTCCAAGGTTTGAAGTTAACGTGTTTCAAATTCAGTATCCAGCTCAACTTATCAATGCTGGAAATAATTCTATTCGCGAATTTGTGGATACCGATTTTCTAAATGAGCAGTTTAACGCTGATTATTTAGAATCTTTAGAATTTAAGTTTTCAGCAGAGAACAGTATCAATAGACCTCAAACTTTAAAGTTTATTTTCTTTGATGTCGGTGGTCTTGAAACTTTTAGAATTACTCATAGTATACCACAAGGTAATGTGTCTAACCCCAAAATAGAAAGGTTTGCAGATTTATATAACACACAACTTGACATACAAAAAATAACAAACAGTGTAAAGTTAGAGGTTTCTTTAAGTCAGCCTTCACAAGCGACTAATAACGGTATAATGAGCCTTGAGTGTATCATTGAGGCTGGTTATCTTTATACAAGAGAATGAAGTATATCCCTATTCTTTTTTTTGTTCTAGTATCCAATATTCTATGGAGTCAAGACAATCATTTGCTCTACAATCAAACGCATAACCCACAATCTTTGATGCTGAATCCAGGAGCTGCTTATGAAAAAACAGACTTCCATATCGGAGTTCCTTTACTTTCCAATGTTTCTGCTTCTGTTGGGAACACGATACTTAATGTTGATGATTTATTCAATACTAGAGATTTCAATGCCAATTTAGCGAAGTCTCTAGATCGGATATCAGCTAAAGATTTTGTGGCTTTTAATCAAAAGATTGAGCTTATTAATTTCGGTTGGAAAAGCAAGTCGCGGTACTATACTGCAGGAGTATATCAGGAAAGTGATGCTGTATTAAATTTTCCAAAAGACTTACTAGAACTCGCTTATTATGGAAATGCTGGTCAAAATAGGAGTTATGATATTGGACAAATCAACTTCAGAGGAAACCTACAGACCGTATTTCATTTTGGAATTAATCAACAAGTAAACGATGATTTACGTATCGGAGTGAGAAGTAAGCTCTACACTTCGAGTGTTAATATAAAATCAGTAAGAAATACTGGGCGCTTCATATCCAGAGAGAATCAGCAAGGGCTTTTACTCAATCAAAGCATAAGCAATTTGGACTTAAGATTTCAAAGTACAGGTTTTGAAAGTTTTGATCAACTGACTCCTGGGAATATACTCATAGGTTCCAACTATGGCCTAGGCTTTGATTTTGGGATGTCTTATTTTATTAATGAGAGGCTAGAATTCACGGGGAGTATTTTAGACCTTGGTTTCATTCGTTTTATAAAAAACACCAGTCAAGACGTTTATGAAGGTTCTTTTGATTACGATGGTCTTGGCATCCAGTTCCCTGATTTTGATGAAGATTTGATTGATTATTATCAAAATTTGCTTGATGATATTGAAACGAATTTACTAGGGGAAACTACTTCTGGATCATATATATATGTTCAACCTACTAAAATAAATTTGGGATTGAGTTATAATTTTGGAAAAAAAGCCAGGCCATGCAATTGCAGTCTAAAGTCTGGAGGAAAACGCTCAGGCAACCAAACTCTTAGTCTGCATGCTTTTAGTATGGTAAGTGCTGGGAATCTATTTTACAGCCTCAATGGAATGTATCAGAGGAGCTTTTGGAAAGTGTTGTATGCAAAAGTGAGTCTAGGGATAGATCAATTTAATAGACCAAATTTTGGAGGAGGCTTGGCCCTAGATGTATGGAAATTAAACCTATCTCTAAATGTAGATCGCTTAAATCATTTTAATAACATTTATAATGCCGAAGCTCTAGCTTTTCAGTTTGGTCTAAACCTAAAACTTTAAAGCCTTTTTTTGAATTTAACCTCATATCCCAAGCCTTCAAGAACTATCTAATATTCCGAGGTACTCGTATAAATCACGGTTCCTTGAATATGTTTAAAAACTAAAGAAGTTATATCTAGTTTTACGCCTGCTTGCATTTTTTGCAATCCATGGTGTTCAAATTGATTATCGTCTAGAAGTGATTTTAAACCTTTAACTTCTTGAGAAGCAACCTTAGTGGGTTACCCAATACAAATATCTTATAGCATTCTTCCTGTTAAAAACCAGCTCTCTTTTTTCGTTTTCAATATTTACTAAAATCATAGAAAGGAGAAGTGGTGTTTCTACCTTCTTTTTTCGATCGCTCCATACTTTAAGTGGCAGTAAGCTTCAATTTCATCGTCTTGTAGTTGCTGAGCAAGCTTTTTTTTCTGCTAGAGGCTTTTTGTAGAGAACATATCAGAAAGAATTTGATTTCGAAGATAAATTCATGGAGATTAAAATAACAATAAGCTCAAATTTAAATATACATTTAATCCATTATAACTTCAAACGAATGGGAAAGACCTTTAAACTCATCTAGTTCCGCGGTTAAAGAACCTACAGCGAGCTCTGCTTCAATCTTTAATGGGATTTTGTTTTGGTCTGCGGTAATCCAAAACGTTAAGCTTTCTTGAGCTTCAAAAACACGTTCTGCCTTAACGTATGGTCTAAATTTTAAGCAGGCCACTTTTCCGAATTTAGTATCCAAGACTTCATAACCAAGGAATTTAGTTTTAAAATCATAGTTTTCATTATCAAAAAACATGTTCAAGAGAAACTCTTGACCGATCTGCAAGGTTTCAATATCAATACTGTTCCTGAGTTTATAGAAGGCGGAAAGCATATCTTGAGTATTGAGCTCAAAATCAAAAGATTCTGTTGTATCGTGCTTATAATCTACGACTTTAACCCGTTGTGAGTCGTGATCAAAGTAGAGTTCTTTATGCTTTTTGTAACCTCCTTCATTAATGTCTCTTATAAACTTTATAGGCAGTCCATCTTGGTTAACATAGGTTTCGTATCGATCTCTCACTTTAAAGAATACATCCATCAAGCCAACACTTTTTCCATTGCCAATAATATGATAAACATCCTCCTTGTTTAGTTTGGTTTTTCTGACTTCAAGAGTGGCTTTGCTAGTATTAAACCATCCGTATTTTATTTTGAAACTCAACCACTCTCCATCTTTATATGCAGATTGGCTGTAACTGCAAAAAACACTTGAAAAGGCAATAACTAGGCTAAGGAAAAATTTCATAAAGATAGAATGTCTATTCAAATTTCAATATAATCAATTAGTATGCCTTTATTTTATGATAACTTTAAAAGCGAAAGCCTCGACAATTAAGGGGGAGGCTTTCGCTTTCTGTACTGTAGTACCAATTTAAAGTGTTCCTCTTAAGGTCTGTTCCCCTTCAATAGCTTCAAATAAAGCTTTAAAGTTTCCTTTTCCAAAAGATTGCGCTCCTTTACGTTGAATAATTTCAAAAAACATGGTAGGTCTATCCAAAACAGGTTTGGTGAAAATTTGAAGCAAATAGCCTTCATCATCACTATCAATTAAGATCCCAAGTTCTTTGAGCGGCGCTAAATCTTCGTCTATTTCTCCCACGCGGTCCAAAACAGTGTCGTAATAGGTTTCAGGAATGTTTAAAAATTCAACACCTCTTTTTTGGAGCTCGCTTACGGTTTCAATGATGTTATCTGTGGCTAAAGCAATATGTTGAACGCCAGAACCCTTATAAAAATCGATATACTCTTCAATTTGAGACTTCTTTTTTCCTTTGGCTGGCTCGTTAATCGGGAACTTTATTCTTCCATTTCCGTTGCTCATCACTTTACTCATCAGGGCCGTATATTCTGTAGAGATATCTTTATCATCAAAAGATAATAATTGAGCAAAACCCATGACCTCAGCATAAAAAGTAACCCATTTATTCATCTCGTTCCAGCCTACATTTCCTACCATGTGGTCAATGTATTTTAAACCTACACCTTCGGTTTTGTAAGATTTGGTCCATGCGTGGTATCCAGGTAAAAATGGACCTTCATAGTCTTTTCGCTCTATAAACAAGTGAATAGTCTCTCCGTAGGTATGTATACCAGAAATAACAGCTTTACCATTGTTGTCCTCAATGGTGTAGGGCTCTACATAAGGTTTTGCCCCACGCTTTACCGTTTCTTCAAAACTTTTGGCAGCATCATCTACCCATAGAGATACAAATTTTACTCCATCACCATGTTCATTGATATGTCGATTAATATCCCCACCATCGCTCATTGGGCTGGTCAGTACTAACCTTATTTTTCCTTGTTGTAAAACATAGGAAGTAGAATCCTTTTTTCCCGTTTCCAATCCCGCATAGGCTACAGGCTGAAAGCCCCATGCCGTTTGGTAATAGTAGGCTGCTTGTTTAGCATTCCCTACGTAAAGCTCTACAAAATCGGTTCCTAGAATAGGAAGAAAATCTTCAGCCTCAAGATTTACTTTGGTTAATTTCTGACTAGTGGTATCTGTGCTCATGAGTTTAGGTTTTTAATTCTTAATTTATATGTTTTGGGCGTTCCCCTCCCTAACGAGTTGGGGAGGGGCGGGCTTTTGTTTCAAGTTTCTTCACTAGGCTTAGCAAGTCTAAAGTTGTCCTTTTGGCTTCTTCTAGTCGCCAAGTCCAACAAGACTTCTAGCGCCACATTCAGAAAGCTTTTCTCGACAATCCCTAACGCAAGGCTAAGCCTTAATGTTTATCCTCTAGCCAAGATTTATGATAGCTATCATCAGCAATGGCCATGCCTTCTTCAGTTATTTTTAAAGGTTTAAAGGTATCTACCATCACCGCCAATTCTTCTGTTTTAGTTTGGCCAATACTTCGCTCTACAGCCCCTGGATGTGGCCCGTGAGGAATCCCTGAAGGATGTAACGAGATATGACCGGCTTCAATATCATTTCTACTCATAAAATCTCCATCGACATAATACAACACCTCATCGCTATCAATATTACTATGGTTGTAGGGTGCTGGTATACTTTCCGGATGGTAATCAAATAATCTAGGACAAAATGAGCACACCACAAAAGCATCGGTTTCAAAGGTTTGATGAACAGGTGGTGGTTGGTGAATCCTTCCTGTAATGGGCTCAAAATCATGGATAGAAAACGCATAAGGATAGTTGTAGCCATCATACCCAACCACATCAAAAGGGTGAGAGGCGTACACTATATCGAACAATTGATTTTCCTTTTTAACCTTTATTAAAAAGTCCCCTTTTTCATTGTTGGTTTCTAATTCATAAGGCTGCCTTAAGTCCCTTTGGCAAAAAGGGGCATGTTCTAGCAATTGCCCAAAGTGGTTGCGATAGCGTTTTGGGGTGTAAATTGGTCGTCTTGACTCTACGATGAACAGGCGATTATCCTCAGTTTCAAAATCAATTTTATAGATAACACCTCTAGGGATGAGGAGGTAGTCGCCATATCCAAAATCTAGATTCCCCAGATGGGTTCTTAGTTTCCCTTTCCCTTTATGGATAAAAAGTAATTCGTCTGCATCTGCATTCTTGTAGAAATAGTCTTTGGAAGATTCAGTTGGGGCTGCCAGAATTATATTGACATCCGCATTGTGTAAAATTGTGGTTCTACTGTCCAGATAATCTGGCTGCGGTATGGTTTTAAATCCATGAAACTTATAAGACTTTAAATTGGTATCCACAGCAATTTTGGGAGTCAAATCCTTACTCCCCAGTATTTTTTTGACTTGCGTAGGATGTTGCTCGTGATAGCTATTGGTGGACATCCCGTCAAAACCTATAGTACCAAAAAGCTGCTCTCGATATAAAGAGCCATCAGGTTTTTTAAAGATGGTATGTCTTTTATGTGGAATATTACCAAGTTTATGATAGAAAGGCATGATAATTAAGATTTATTCAAATATCGTGAAAATAGATGTCATTTAAAACAGGATACTGTTATAAATAAATATTTGCTCCAAAAAACAACTTCTTTCAGAGGGGAATCTTTCTCAGGACTTGAGTCTCGATTAAAACCAGTATCCAATACTTACAAACCACTGGCTTTCATTTGTTTCTGGAGAATAGGTATATTTTAAATCCACAGGCCCTAAAATGGTTTGGGATCCAAATCCAATTCCATACCCAGAAAAATCCGGAGCACTCACCCAGTTTCCAGAGGAAAACAGATCATCTTCTACGTTGGCATAGTTTGCGGTAAAGAGGAGGTGATTTCTTTTGTAAAAATTATAATCAACCTGCAAAATTCCTTTGATATATGAGTTGGCAGATAGCGTAAAAAAGTCATAGCCCAAAAAGTGTTTGAAATTATTGATGGGCTCATTTCCAAAACCACCAAGGAAAAAATTTAAGCCAGCTAAGTCTTCATTTCCTGTTCTAAACCCAAGCTCTGAGCCTATATAGCCCGAGACTCTGTTGAAGAGGGATTGTGCATAACCCACTTCACCTTTAGCGATGGCAAACTCGGAATAATTATCAAAAACTGGGAAATATACATTCATTTGGCCCGTAAACAAATATCCAGAACTGGGATAAAATTTATCGTTCATAGTATCAAATTTCACATAGCCATAGGTGCTAAACAAGTTGTTTTTTTCTATAATAGTTTGTGCCTCGTTTATCTCTGGATCTTGTATAAAGGTTTCTGTAGTGGCCTCGAGAAACTTATACTCTGCTCCAACACCAAATTTAAAATCTTGGGTAAGGAATGTTTCTGCAAAAATGCGATTGGTAAAATCCTTGTTTTTTAAACGAACTTGGTTCAAGTTCAAAGGATTTTCTGCTCCTACATTCTGCTGTATAAATTCAAAGTTAACATCATCATCAAATTGATTATACCGTGAAGAAACACCAATGCTCCAATAGCGTCCTTTATCGATATAATAATCAAAATTATAACGAAGATTATCACCAATAATGAGGTCTAGAGAAATAACATCATTGGTGAGAAAGAAACTCTTTTTGGTAAGATTAGCGAGAAAACTGGTTTTATAAAGCTGGTCGTAGTGAATTCCAAACCTCAACTGAGTATTTTGTTCACTTTCAAAAATTTTCAACCTCAAGTCTTTAAACTCTCCATTTTGAATAAGCTCGTAGTTGATTTTATTAAAACTCCCCGTAGCGGTCAAACTATTAAGACCCGCATTTAGCTTCTTAAAGCTCGTTTTTTCGAAAGTGTTTACTTTCAATTTACCTCTGATGTAGTTTCTTGGAAACTTATTATTGCCAACAATATCTATGTTTCCAATAGCAAGGCTATCATTAAGCTGGATGGGTTGTCGACGTGTGTTAACTTTATTCTGAACCTGCGCTATTAATTCAAGAGCATTTATTTTTTCTCTACCAGCTAGTTCCCCATTGTTTATAATTTTTTCTCCCTGATCAAAAGATAGGACCGAAAAATCATCGATGTTGGGATGTATATAAAGATCAGTTTTAAGGCTTTTTTCTTCGGCAGCTCTTATGGTTCTAAAGTTATTGACCTGAGTAATAATTTCAAAACCGCTTTTTAGGTTTTCCTTACTGCGCAAGTCATCTTGCACATCTACTCCTATAATAATATCCATTCCCTTAGCACGCACTTCTTCAACAGGAAAATTATTAATCACTCCGCCATCGGTCAACATCATGCCATCTATAAAAACAGGACTAAATAGTGTNGGAATTGCTCCACTTGCAGAGAGTGACGTAGCAAGGTCCCCTTCTTCAATAAGGACCTGCTCTCCAGTTTCTACGTTGGTAGCTATACAAAAGAAAGGAATAGGGAGCTGACTAAAATCGGTCTCTTCCATATGGGATAAAAGCTGTGCGTAGAGGTTGTAGATATTTTGGCCTTTGGATAAACCCGAAGGTAGATTAACTTGAAAATTATCAAAAGGAAGTTGAAGCACATAACGCTCGGCCTTTTTTCTTTCATAAAAACTTCTAGCTTGCCTAGGCAAGTTATCTTGAATTAAAGTTCCAAAATCTGTAACTTTAAAAATGGAGTCCAANTGTCTAGTGGTGTAGCCAGAAGCGTACAAACCGCCAATTATGGCTCCCATGCTGGAGCCTCCTATGTAATCTATACGAATACCAGCTTCTTCAATNACTTTTAAAACACCAATATGTGCTAAGCCCTTTGCTCCACCACCACTCAGCACTAAGCCTACCTTCAAGTCTTTATGGAGCTGCTTAAGACTATCCAGCATGGATAAGTCTATATCTTGCCCAAAAACAAAGACAGGGAATAGGAAAAAAAGAAGTTTAAGTTTCATTTTGAGTATGGTAATGTGAGTGAATAATATTTGCTTTAGAGCTTCCTATGACATCTTCAAGTTCTTTTAGGCTTGCTTTTTTCACCTTAGTAATGGATCTAAAATTCTGCAAAAGCTCTATGGATGTTTTTTCTCCAATTCCTGTGATTTCTTCCAATTCTGTGCCAATCGCACTTTTACTTCGTTTATTTCTATGAAAGGTGATACCAAACCTGTGGGCCTCATTTCTTAACTGCTGGATGATCTTTAAAGTTTCCGTCTTTTTGTCTAGGTATAAGGGGTATTGATCTCCCGGATAAAATAACTCTTCTAGACGTTTTGCAATTCCTATAATTGGGATTTTACCGCGTAATCCCAATCGTTCCAAAGCAGTCACCCCAGAGGAGAGTTGGCCTTTTCCTCCATCTACAATAACCAGCTGTGGTAAAGGTTCATCTTCTTCTAGCAATCGTCTATAACGTCTGTAAACGACTTCCTCCATGGAAGCAAAATCATCTGGCCCCACCACGGTTTTTATATTGAATTTTCTATAGTCTTTTTTACTAGGTTTTCCGTTTTTGAAGACNACACAGGCAGCAACAGGATTGGAGCCTTGTATGTTTGAGTTATCAAAACACTCAATATGTCTTGGTTCTTCATGTAACCTTAAATCTTCTTTCATTTGAGCCATCAATCGGTTGGTATGCCGATCTGGATCAACAATCTTCATTTGTTTAAACCGCTCCATGCGGAAATATTTGGCATTTCGTGTAGAAAGTTCTACAATCGCTTTTTTATCTCCCAATTTTGGAACGCTGACTCTTACATATTCTCCTGCTGTGACTTCAAAAGGCACGTATATCTCTGGAGATTTAGAATCAAAACGTTGTCTTATTTCTGTGATCCCTAATTCTAGAAGCTCAGCATCACTTTCATCTAACTTCTTTTTCATTTCAATGGTATGCGACCTTACAATGGCTCCATGCGATAATTGCATAAAATTGACATACCCATAACCTTCATCACTCACTACAGAAAAGACATCTACATTATTGATTCTGGGATTAACCACTGTAGATTTAAACTGGTATTTTTCTAGTGTGCTTATTTTTCGCTTTACCTTTTCAGCTTCTTCGAATCGCATGTCCTCTGCGAGATGACTCATTTGCTCTCTAAAATCTTTGAGAGAATCTTTAAGGTTACCTTTTACGATATTTCGGATAGCTTCAATCTGTCTCATGTATTCGTCTTCGTCTTGAAGATCTTCACAAGGCCCTTTACAATTTCCAAGGTGGTATTCTAAGCAGACTTTGTACTTGCCGTTATCGATTTTGGCTTTAGACAAATCGTAGCTGCAGGTCCTAAGCTGGAAGAGACCTTTAATCAATCCTAAAAGTGTTTTTACGGTTCTTAAACTTGGATAAGGTCCGTAATATTCACTTCCATCTTTTATGACTTGCCGTGTTAGAAAAACTCTCGGGAAGCGTTCATTTTTAATACACAGCCAAGGATACGTTTTATCGTCCCTCAACATAATGTTGAAACGCGGCTGGAGTTTTTTAATCAGGTTATTTTCAAGCAGCAGGGCATCCATTTCAGAATCGACAACGATGTGCTTAATGTTTCTTATTTTCTTAACCATCACCCCAATGCGATGACTGTCATGTTGTTTGTTGAAGTAAGAAGAGACTCTTTTCTTAAGATTTTTGGCCTTACCTACGTATAGAATCCTATCATCTTTGTCGTAATATTGATAAACACCAGGACTTTCTGGAAGCGTTTTTACCTGTATGTCGAGATCTGTAGATTCCATAATTTGTCTTAACGACAAAGTTAAGTTTTATACTTGAGGTTGGATAAGAGTTTATAAAAATGAAAGGTTATTTTGATGTAGTGATTAATCAAGTATTACTCATAAAGTATTATTTTTTTACCTTCGATGAAGCTTAATGAATAATGCTATACTAGATGATTTATATTTTACTCAAGTAAAAAAATGAAATTCAGTTGTTTAAATTATAAGTTAATTTTAGTAGTGGCATTATTTTTTTGCAGCATGACTCACTATGCTCAATCCAGCGATAGGGAAATGGCTCTATATAACGTTGGTTTTGCATCTGTTTTTAGTGGAGTAGGAGCACTTATCAATAAGGAACCAGATGAAAAGTGGCATAAAGTTTTATTAAAAGGCTTCGCTCAAGGAGCGGCTGGAGGTTATTTAATTTTTGAAAGCAAACGACTTATAGGAAAAATTGAATCTAAGCGTGCTTGGGAATACAGCTGGTACGCTAAGTTTGTTAATTCAGCGGGGACTTCTATTGTTGAAAATGCCGCTTCCAATAGAAATTTTTATGATGTATGGCACTTCAATATTGGCTTTAATCGGTTGGAGCTAGATACTCGAGACCAGTTAAAATTGAAGTATAAGCTTATGCCTGTTTCATTTCTTTTAAACGCTTATTCAGCTATTCGTTGGGATTTTGAATGGGAAAGAACTCTTCAAACTGGTGAATTTATTTTTTCTGGAAATGCTTTAGAAGATTTTGAAGCTCGTGGTTTTGCTTTAGGTAACGTTGTTGTGGTTGATAAAAGTAAAATTGATAAATATGACTTATATGCTCACGAGTTTATACATATTTATCAGTATTATGATTTTAATGTGTTCAATACCTACTTGAATAAACCCAAACGAAATTTTAGAATCAATTCTAAAACTTTCGATACGTTATCCAACTACTTGCACTACGACTTTCAAGGAGTAATTCTCATACCTTTGTATTTATTGGAAAATCAAAACAATGATTGTTATTACGACAATTTCTTTGAGAATGAGGCTGGGTATTATTCCAATACGATCATTTGTAATTAGATAATTACAATCATTAATAGAAAAAGTACGAATATGAGTACTTTTGTTTATCTTTGTCATATGGAGATAGTTAACTACACAAACTTTCGTTCTAATCTTAAGCATTGGTTGGACAAGGTCATTGATGATGTGAGTGATGTTGTTATTAAGCGTAAAAACGGTAAAGATTTAGTTTTAATATCCTTAGATGAATACAACTCACTTAAGGAGACGACCTATTTATTAAGTGGCAAGAATAGAGATGTCTTACTTGACTCTGTAAAGGAATTAGAAGAGGGTAAAGGCAAAATTAAAGAACTTATTGAGTAATGAATATAATTTGGTCGACCAAATCATGGGATGATTATTTGTATTGGCAAAAAGTCGATAAGAAACTATTAAAGCGAGTCAATGTGCTTATTATAAGTTGTATTAGAACTCCTTTTGAGGGTATTGGAAAACCTGAAGCTCTTAAAGGAGATTTGCAAGGTTATTGGTCGAGGCGAATCACTTCAGAACATCGACTGGTCTACAAATATGAAAATAATCAATTATGGATTGCTGCCTGCCGCTACCATTACTAAAATAAGATCTATACCAAAACTCTAGTCACTCTTTGAGAGATTCTGGTGATGACTTCGTAAGCAATCGTTTGTCGTTCCACATCAAAGTCTAGAACCGTGTGGTTTTTTCCGAAGATCTCTACTTCGTCACCTTCTTTACAGTCTATTCCTGTGACATCTAGCATTAAAGTGTCCATACAAATGTTACCAACGATAGGCGCTTTGTGTTGATTTATCAAGACCTGTGCTTTTCCATTTCCAAAACTTCTGGAAATACCATCGGCATAGCCTAGAGGCAGTGTTGCGATTTTAGTCTCTCGCTCAGCTTTAAACTTACGGTCATACCCCACGCTATCCCCTTTTTGGATCGTTCTTAATTGAGCAATGACAGTTTTGAGACTTGCAACTGCTTTTAGCATCTTATGCTCTTTGGGATTGTTACCATAGCCATAAATAGCAATGCCAGCTCTTACCATGTCGTATTCTGCCTCAGGGTAATTTAAAATGCCACTAGAGTTGCAAATATGACTTTCGAAAGTGTGGGGCAAGTGGTTTTTAAAAAATTGCTTGGCCTGTTCAAATTTTGAAATTTGTCCTTTGGTAAATTCAACTTCATCCTTATTTCCTGAGGCTGCTAGGTGAGAAAATAAGCCTACCATTTTAATTTTTCTTTCGGCTTTAAGATGTTGACGAATTGTATTTAAGTCATCAATTTCAAAACCAAGCCGGTTAAGTCCCGTATTGATTTTAAGGTGAATGCCAAAAGAATTTTTCTCTTGCAGAGCTAGCTCTGCACAAAGTCCTTCTAAAAAACGATGGTTATAAACACTTGGGGTAAGTTGGAAGTCAATTAGTTTTTGAATTTCTTCCAATTGTGGATAAAACACTAGAATAGGAACTTCAACCCCAGCTTTTCTTAACCGAACACCTTCTTCGATATAGGCCACGGCAAGATGCTGAACTCCAATCTTAACAAGGTGCTTACCGATAATAATGGAATCTGTCCCGTAAGCAAAAGCTTTGACCACTCCCATAATTTTGGTTTTGGGGCTTAAGTAACTTTTAAGGAGTTTATAGTTGTCTTCCAAAGCTTGGAGATCAATCTCAAGTCGTGTTTCTAATACTTTGGACATTATTTAGGTTTTTTTGAGGACAGTTCTTCAGAATCTTTGACCTCGATGTGCTTTACTTTTTCTTTGAGCATCGCTTTATAATAGGCTGCCCTGCTCAGCGGTTCATATTCATCGGTCTCTCCTAGAAGAACTAGGTCTTCTTTGGTCGATTTCCTAAAGCTATACTGAGCCAAATTTCCAGTTCTTGTGCAGACCGCATGGACTTTGGTTACATATTCTGCTGTGGCCATCAGATTAGGCATAGGGCCAAAAGGGTTTCCTTTAAAATCCATATCCAATCCAGCTACAATCACCCGAACGCCTCTGTTGGCTAAATCGTTGCACACCGAAATGATCTCGTCGTCAAAAAACTGAGCTTCGTCTATACCTACCACATCACACCCGTCTGCAAGCAATCGAATATTAGCTGCAGCAGGAACGGGAGTAGAACGAATAGAATTTTCGTCGTGGGAAACCACTTCAGTATCATCATATCGCCTATCTATTTGAGGTTTAAAGATTTCTACTTTTTGCTTGGCAAATTTAGCGCGTTTAAGACGTCTTATTAATTCTTCCGTTTTACCAGAAAACATACTCCCACAGATCACTTCAATCCATCCAAATTGCTCTTTGTGATTAACGGTATTTTCGAGAAACATTTTGTAATTTAGAGCGTTAATAATTATATTCTAGCTTTAGAATATTAAGGCTAAAATTAGCAAAAATTATAGGGTCTTTAAAAAAGAAAATCAAAAATATTATGAAGAGAGTCTTGGAAGACGAATTGATAAGTTTGGCGGAACGGATATTGAAGCTTAAAAACCGAGCAGACATTCATCAGCTGAAGAAGGAAGCTGCTATTCTGTATGAGAAACTCAGCATTTTAGCATTTGCTGAATTACATTTTGGAGGTCTCAAATCTGATATCTCTAAAACAGAATTTAAGGAAGTTTTTTCTCAACAATTTAGTGATATCGATGAAGATAGTGGGCATTACAAAACGCCTGATGGAATGGATTATAATCCAGATCCCATTTCTGAGCCTAATACTGAGAAAATTAAAGATATCGTTTCACAAATGCCTCCCGAGTCTGAACAAGTAGATTTACTCTTAGCTGAATTTGAAAAATTAAGACATCAGCACCAATCCAAAACTAAAGCACCTTCAGAAGAAAAAGAGAAACCCACGGAAGAAGAAACTTCAACTAAAGATTTTGGAAAACCTAAAGAAAATAACCCAACTGAAGATGATTTCAAAAGTTTTGGAGTTCATTTTGACGATCTGCCAGATTTTGAGCCTAAGCCAAATGATCCAGAAGAGCCAACACCACCAGTTGATGAACACAACGAGTTAGAGGACACCTCTCAGCCTCATCCGCAGGAGCCGGCCCCAAAATCGGAGGTTACTCCACCAGAGGGAGTTCAATCCAATTTGAATTATAGTCATAAAGAAAAACGCTCTTTAAACGACAAGTTGAAAAAAGGGATTAATATAGGTCTTAACGATAAGATAGCTTTTACCAAACATCTTTTCGGAGGAAGTACCGATGATTATAACCGCGTTCTTTCTCAATTGAATACCATGCAGTCTTTTGAGGAGGTGAGAAATTTCATTCAACATCAAATCAAGCCAGATTACAACTATTGGGAAGGGAAGGATGTTTTTGAGGCGAGGTTTATAGAAATTGTGGACCGAAAATTCGAATAAGAATGGCCAAATTATACTTAGTCCCTACTCCCATTGGAAACCTTGGAGATATAACCTTTAGAGCTGTAGAAGTGTTGAAGTCGGTGGATGTAATTCTTGCAGAAGATACGCGAGTTAGCGGAATTCTGCTTAAGCATTATGAGATAGACACTCCAATGCAAAGTTACCACCAACATAATGAACACAGTATGACGGAGTCTGTGGTGAAACAGATTAAAAGAGGAAGAGAAACGGCTATTATTACCGATGCAGGTACCCCCGGAATTTCAGATCCTGGATTTTTACTGTCTCGAGCCTGTGTTGCAGAAGGGGTTGAAATCCAATGCCTACCTGGAGCAACGGCTTTTGTCCCGGCTCTTGTAAACAGCGGATTGCCCAATGATAAATTTGTGTTTGAAGGCTTTTTACCCGCCAAAAAAGGGAGACAAAAGCGCTTGAAAGCCTTAGCAAGTGAAGACAGAACGATGATTTTTTACGAATCGCCTTATAAGATTTTGAAAACCCTCCAGCAATTTACCGAGCATTTTGGATCAGACCGTGAAGTGTCTATTTCAAGAGAGATTTCCAAAATATATGAAGAGACCTTACACGGTACTTTAGAAGAAATGATTGCCCATTTCGATACAAAAAAACCAAAGGGAGAATTCGTGATTGTTTTAGCAGGCTCTGGAGTTAAAGCATAAAAAAGCAGAAAGATTCTTCAGTCGCCTGAAATGGCTCCTTCAGAATAACAAAATTTTAAGTTTTAGCTAATTTCTGAAACTCTCAACGTATTTACCATACCCTTAGCTTCAATCGGCATAGCGGCAAGATTGATGGTAAAGTCTCCTTTTTCTACATAGCCTTTCTGCTTAGCTATAGTATTAATATCGTCTATGGTCACGTCGGTACTATCAAACTTATCATAGAAAAATGCTTTCACTCCCCATAATAGACTCAGTTGAGTTAGAATACGTTTGTTGGAGGTAAAGGCCAAAACATGAGAAGCGGGTCTCCAAGCCGAGATTTGGAAAGCTGTATAACCAGAGTTGGTCAAGGTGCAAATGGCACTTGCATTAATCTCGTTAGCCATCAAAGCAGCGTGATAACAAACAGATTTTGTCATGTATCTTTTCGTTTTGACTTGTGGAGCTTCTTGTGGAACATTAATTAGCGGCGAATTTTCTACGCTTTTTAAGATTTGAGACATCTTCTGTATAACCTGTACAGGATACTTTCCTACCGAAGTTTCTCCAGATAACATCACTGCATCGGCACCATCCATCACAGAGTTAGCGACATCATTTACTTCAGCTCGTGTTGGAGTAAGGCTATCAATCATCGTCTCCATCATTTGAGTGGCAATAATAACAGGGATTCTGGCTTGCTTAGCTTTAAGAACGAGTTGTTTTTGGATAAGCGGCACTTCGTGAGCAGGAACTTCCACGCCAAGATCACCACGAGCGACCATCAATCCATCACAGTAGGCAATAATTTTATCTATATTCTTTACCCCTTCAGGCTTTTCTATTTTAGAAATAATAGGAATTTTGTGCTTACTGTGTTTTTTGATTAACTTCTGAAGTTGTTTGAGATCACTTGCAAACCTTACAAAAGACAAAGCCATCCAGTCCACTTGAAGCTCGCAGGCAAAAATAGCATCTTTAACGTCTTTTTCGGTAAGTGCNGGGAGTGAAATATTCGTATTTGGAAGGTTNACACCTTTGCGAGAACGAAGAGGGCCTCCTTGAATTACTTTGGTTTTGACTTCACTTTTTTTATCGGTGGTTAGTACTTCAAAAATCAACTTCCCGTCATCCAATAAAATTCGCTCTCCTGGATTCACATCTTGAGGGAAGGTGTCATAATTCATAAATACCCGACTTTTGGTGCCTTCAAACTCTTTGCCAGTCGCAAATATGATTTCATCGCCAGGCTCAACAACCACTTCATCTTTCATAATCCCAACGCGAAGTTTAGGACCTTGTAAATCTCCAAGAATTCCAGCATTATAACCGTACTCATCGTTGAGGTCTCTAATCATTTTTACACGCTCCCTTACATCATCGTGATCTGCATGTGAAAAATTGATTCTGAAAATATTGACACCGGCATCCAGCATGTCCTTAAGAACTTCTTTTTTGCTAGTGGCGGGCCCTAATGTGGATACTATTTTTGTTTTCTTTGATGTTTTCATTACTCTAAAATTAAGTGTTCTGGGTATTTTATTTCTTTAGATTCAATAGCATAAGCCATTGAAATTTGATTTATGCTTGACAGTTTATCGATGATAATTTGAGGGTTAAAAATATTGAGTTCATCATCAATCTTCATTAAGTAGTCAACTCGCTTATGGTCCTTCAATACATACTCTACTTGGACTAAATCTTCTTCAGTAAACAAGTTGCTCGATGGAACATCTATGTATTGGTCGTTTACTTTATTACCTATCAAAAAAGACTTTGTATCCCATTCTTGATTAAAATATTCAAATATGGGGAAGCTAACTATTTTGGCAGTTAACTTCAAATCCAAGTCCTTTTCCATTCTATTAAAACTAATATCTAGTTTAGAATTGATAAGGTAAGCTATCTTATGTGGTTCCAACTGTGAGTGTATGCCAATCAATTTGTAATCGCAAATGTTAAAGTCAGATAAACAGAATTTTTTCTTTTTCATGACTTTAAATAAATTCAATCCAACTCATTCCAGGATAAGTTCTGTAGTGGACGACTTGTAAATATAGGAAACAAAACAAGATGCATCAATCCTATTTGGATTTATTACAAAATATGCACTTAAGAAAACGTTTTCGTGGAAAGAATTTTAAGATCTAATGTCGTTTTGGAAAGAAAAGTAAGCCCGTTGTGAAGCCTTTTCTTCTGCCCTTTTCTTAGAAGTTTCCCTAGCTTTTCCAGAGATTTCATTATTGATAAGCAGTTTAACTGCAAAATGCTTTTCTTCATCTTTACCAAAGTCATCTTCAATTACAAATTCAAAGGGGAATTTGTTTTTTTGACACCATTCGATCATTAGGCTTTTATAGCTCATCACTCGTTTTTCAAGTTTTGCTAAATCCACATCTTCTCGAATCACTTTTTTATAGATAAAAGCTTCGCAGGCTTTAAAACCTTTGTCTACATAAATAGCACCAATTAGAGCTTCAAACAAGTTTCCATTGATGTTTTTACCCATTTTTTCAACAGGGATTTCGGATAAAGTAAGATCCGCTAGGGCGAAGCTTTCCCCTAGTAAATTGAGATTTTTCCGGCTCACAATTTTAGACCGCATCTTGGTGAGGTAGCCCTCATCGCCATGTGGAGCATTNTCAAACAGATAGGTAGAGATAACAGCACCGAGAATAGAATCTCCTAGAAATTCTAAACGCTCGTAGCTGATGAATTTTCCTTCATCGTCTTTGAGCTTGAGAGAAGAGTGTGTAAAGGCTTGCTTATAAATGGATAAACTTTTGGGTTTAACCTTTACAATGCGTTGTATTTTTTGAAAAAAAATCCCGTCTCTATGAGAACGGGATTCGTTTAATATTTGTTTAAAAAATTTCATTCAAAACGAATAACTTAATCATCCATACTTTTAAAAGCGACACAAGCATTATGCCCTCCAAACCCAAACGTATTGCTCATAGCGACCTTAATTTTTCGCTCCTGAGGTTTATTCAACGTCAAGTTCAATTCAGAGTCGATATTTTCATCTGCTGTTTCATGATTGATCGTTGGTGGAACAAGGCTGTTTTGCATTGCTAAAATAGATGCAATCGCTTCAACAGCTCCCGCTGCTCCAAGTAAATGACCAGTCATGGATTTTGTAGAGTTAATGTTGATATGTTTGGCATGATCTCCAAAAACATGCTTAATAGCTTTCAATTCTGCAACATCCCCCAAAGGTGTAGAGGTACCATGAGTATTTATGGTATCTACATCTTCTGGCTTGAGGCCAGAATTTTCTAGGCAATTCTTCATCACGGCAATAACACCAAGTCCTTCCGGATGAGGGGCTGTCATGTGGTAAGCATCAGAAGACATTCCTCCTCCAACAACTTCAGCATAAATCTTTGCTCCTCTAGCTTTGGCGTGTTCATACTCTTCAAGAATAAGAGCGCCAGCACCTTCGCCAAGAACAAATCCATCTCTGTTCGCATCAAAAGGACGTGACGCTTTTAGAGGATTATCATTCCGAGTGGAAAGGGCATGCATAGAATTAAATCCACCCATACCAGCTTGAGTAACTGCTGCTTCACTACCTCCAGTCACCATGATATCGCTGTATCCTAAACGGATATAATTTAAAGCATCTATCATAGCATTAGCCGAAGATGCACAAGCTGAAACTGTCGCGTAATTAGGGCCCATAAATCCATGCTTAATGGAAATATTTCCCGGAGCGATATCCGCAATCATTTTTGGTATAAAGAAGGGGTTGAAACGCGGAGTACCATCACCATTTGCAAAATCGATAACTTCATTTTGAAAAGTTTCCAGTCCGCCAATTCCAGCACCCCAGATGACACCAATTCGATATTTATCTACGATATTAAGATCCACACCAGAGTCTAAAATAGCCTCATCTGAAGCTACTAAAGCATACTGAGCAAATTTGTCCAATCGTCTTACTTCTTTCCTGTCGAAGTAATCTTTGGCATCGAAATTTTTTATTTCACAAGCGAATTTTGTTTTGAAAAGGCTAGTGTCAAAATAAGTTATAGGCGCAGCACCGCTCTTGCCGTGCTTTAATCCTTCCCAATATTCTGATATGTTATTTCCAATAGGCGTTAGAGCGCCTAAACCAGTAACTACAACTCGCTTTAATTCCATGAAATAAGACTATTTTTTATTTTTTAGCTTCTTCAATATATGAAGTCGCTTGACCAACGGTTGAAATATTTTCAGCTTGATCATCAGGTATCTGGATGTCAAATTCTTTTTCAAACTCCATAATAAGCTCTACAGTGTCCAAAGAATCTGCTCCTAAATCGTTTGTGAAGCTAGCTTCTGTAAGCACTTCGTTTTCGTCAACGCCTAATTTATCAACGATAATGGCTTTTACTCTTGATGCAATGTCTGACATGATTGTTTTTTTTATATTTAATTTCAGTTGGCAAAAATAAAAAACTTTAGTTTAAAACAAGTTTTAAAGATGAAAATGTGTTTAAATTTACGTAATAATATTTTATAATATAGATTTGAAATGTTTAAGTTTTCAAATTCAATCGTTTAAAAATGGAAAATTCAAAATCAATATCTGTCAAAAAGATCATAGTCTTTGCCTCTGGAAATGGAACTAATGCCATAAATATATATCATCATTTTAGAGAGAATCCCAATGTAGAGGTGTCCCATATCTTNTCCAATAATAAGAAATCCANAGTTTTGAGAAGAGCTCACGATTTGGGAATAAAATGTATACATTTTGAAAAGGAGGACTTATACGACTCTGAAAGTTTACTGGACGTCGTCAAAGGTATACATCCTAGCTTAATCGTACTCGCAGGGTTTTTATTGAAAATACCCTCCTCATTCTTGTTTCATTTTCCAAATAAGATCATTAACATCCACCCTTCTTTATTGCCAAAATACGGCGGAGAAGGCATGTATGGGAGTCGAGTTTTTAAAAAAATACTCAAAAACAGAGAAGAAGAAAGCGGCATTACCATTCATTATGTAAACGCACACTATGATGAGGGGGAAATCATTGCACAGTTTAAAACAGTACTTGAGCATAATGAGGATATAAACAGCTTGGAAGAAAAAATTCATGAACTTGAATATATTCACTATCCTAAAGTTATTGAAGATTTACTTAAATAGCTATGGGCAAATCGACTAAGTTCTATGTCGTTTGGGAAGGTTATGAGCCAGGAATCTATTTGTCTTGGCAGGATTGCAAACTAAAAATCCAAAACTATCCAAACGCAAAGTATAAGTCTTTTGCTTCATTGCCTGAGGCTAAAGACGCTTATAATATGGGTTTTTTCACCTACAAGAAGCAACAAAAACAAGCGCTAAGGTCACTAAGTACTGAAGGCATTGAATGGAATTCTATAGCGGTAGATGCAGCCTCCAGCGGTAATCCCGGTAAAATGGAATACCGCGGCGTGGTGACCAAAACCAAACAGGTGCTTTTTCACATGGGTCCTTTTCCAAATGGGACCAATAATATAGGGGAGTTTTTAGCCTTGGTCCATGGTTTGGCATTTTTAAAATCGGAAAAAAGCGACCTGCCCATCTATACAGATTCTAAAATTGCAATGTCTTGGATTCGGCAAAAAAAGTGCAAGACTAAACTTAAGCCTAATTCTAAGAATGGGGAGTTGTTTGAACTGGTAAAACGGGCAGAAGTGTGGTTAACCCAAAACACAATCAATCGACCTGTCTTAAAATGGGAAACTAAATCTTGGGGAGAAATACCTGCTGATTTTGGGAGAAAGTAAGGCTCTATAGAGATATTGATAGCTCAAATCCATTCCCTTAAAATCATAAGAGGATTCTATAAGAAAACCTATATTTGCAAAAAAATAAAATCAGTATGAGTAAATTATTGATAGTGGGAACTGTAGCTTTCGATGCGATAGAGACTCCATTTGGAAAAACCGATAAAATACTAGGCGGTGCCGGGACCTACATAGCTCTTAGCGCCTCACAATTTGATGTAGAATGTGGTGTGGTATCTGTGGTTGGAGATGATTTTCCGCAAGATTATCTTGATTTACTCACAGACCGAAACGTCAACATAGAGGGTCTAAACATCGTAAAAGGCGGTAAAACCTTTTTTTGGAGCGGTCGATACCATAATGATATGAACACCAGAGACACGTTGGATACACAACTGAATGTCTTGGCAGATTTTAGCCCAGTTGTTCCAGACCATTTTAAAGATGCAGATATCGTCATGCTAGGGAATTTACATCCTGCAGTACAGATGAGTGTCATAGAACAGGTGGAGTCAACAAAATTAATTGTTCTGGATACGATGAATTTCTGGATGGACTCAGAGCTTAGTCTTCTTAAAGAGGTCATTTCAAAAGTAGACGTCATCACTATTAATGATGAAGAAGCCAGGCAATTGTCTGGAGAATATTCACTAGTGAAAGCCGCCAGAAAAATAAGAGATATGGGTCCAGATTATGTGGTCATCAAAAAAGGAGAACACGGCGCTTTGTTATTTCACAAGGAAGAAATGTTTTTTGCACCAGCTTTGCCTCTGGAAGAGGTTTTTGACCCTACTGGAGCTGGAGATACCTTTGCGGGAGGTTTTGTAGGCTATTTAACCAATTCTAAAGATATCTCTTTTGAAAATATGAAAAATGCAGTCATTTATGGCTCCAACTTAGCGTCCTTTTGTGTGGAGAAATTTGGAACCGAAAGAATGCTGGAACTCAATAAAGATGAGGTTGATAAACGCTTAGAGAGTTTTCAAGCCCTCACTCAATTCGAAATTAATTTAGCATAACACCTTGCCCTGAGTATTCAGGGCTTTTTTATTGGAAACAACATCATGAGTGAACTTATTAAACACGAATGTGGTATAGCCACATTAAGACTATTGAAGCCACTTTCTTTTTACCAAAAGAAATATGGTAGTGCTTTTTATGGCATCAACAAAATGTATTTGATGTTGGAAAAGCAGCACAATAGGGGCCAAGATGGTGCAGGTTTTGCGAGTGTGAAGCTAGATATGGAGCCTGGTAACCGTTATATTAGCAGAGTGCGTTCTAACGAGGCACAACCTATCCAAGATATTTTTAAGAAAATCAACGAAAGAATCAATGAGGAGCTAGAGTTACATCCTGAGATCCTTGAGGATATCGATTCGCAAAAGAA
>JGI1221J13441_10000253_pt1 | contig 25287 bp, 24 predicted proteins | sample LakVidmifraction_4_FD_13441 | JGI IMG/M metagenome (IMG submission 13441) | reverse complement strand
TACCATCAGCCCTCGCCCCGATGGACTCACCCATCCACAGCGGACGCTTTGCAGCATCAGCCTGAGTCAGAATAATGGCCCCGGTGAACGGATCTTTGACCCCACCGATCGTGTGATTTCCGGCGTCAAATACCGGCAGGGTGCATGCGGGGTCACGAAAAAGGACTTGGGTATTGTTGTAAACTGGATACCGAAATTGGGCGAAAAGATCTGGGGTAAGTGCTTCAATCCGATCATACGGGTCTGAAGTATATGGACCCTCAGCAACCAGATTAATGGACTGCCTCCCCTGCCCCAAAGTGAGCGATTGAACCCGCTGTCCACCTTCTATTGATTGTGTTCTTGTATTAGCATTAATTATTTTCATATTAAACTCCCACAAAAGTGCTATCCGAAATCGTTAAAAAACCAGTCATAACGGTTTCTGAATATCCAGCACTTTCGAGCCGAATTTCATGCGGATATTGCCCTACATCCTGAGTCGTATCGGCAACAATAAATTCGATGCTAATCAAACCTCCAGCCGCATCATCAACAGTGATTCCAGATCCTACGATAAAATCTAAAACAACACTTTGGCCCGATGGATCCAACGCGCGATAGCCGATATCCAGGCCGTTTAAATCGAGTGCATCACCTCCATCATCCGTAATGGCAACTGAAACAGTGTTTTCTTCACCTTCATAAAATTGTATATTTGCGTTTTTCATAACTGAATCCTCTGAATGTTATTACTGTTAAATATGAATAAAATACCGTTAAAATATTCCGTTCACATGGCGTCTATAATCTATATAATTAGTTGCATCATCTTTGCTAATATCGCCGGCAAAGAATGCTGGCATTGCTATTTGGTGGCCTTCATAGCCAACTGCTAAATAACCACCGTCATTGTGTCCGCCTGGTATTGTCACATCATCCGCTGCAACACCATTTACCCAAACTGTCATAAGCGCGTTTTGACATAAAATAACTATGTCCATCCAACCCGAACTACTAGCGCCCGGGTCTGGATATGGGACGTATTTAGATACAAAATCATTTGCAGCGTTATAGTGATAAATCCGTAGTTGAGACGCGGTTCGAAATATTCTGAGTGCCCCGCCTAATAATGCTATATAACCATTTGATGTTGTGAGATCTACTTTAGCAGCGAGCGCTAACAAAATATCAGATGTTTCAAAGCTCGGGAGAAGATCCGTAGAAGTGAAGCGACCGTCCCCCGAAATTTCGACCGAATTAACACCTTCACAAGGATCATTTCGGCGCATAACGCCAGCCGAACCAGCCGAACCTAAAGTTGCTCTATCGGGGTCATTGGTGCCCCTACTCCAATCGGTGGCAACCGCTCCATCATCATAAGGCCCTATCCAGGTATCACCAATAACAGCCGCTTCCATCACACTTTCGAGATTTTGATACGGGGCTTCAACCACCTGTACGGCGTAAACAATTTTAGATGATGGAGCATCACTTTTAACGAGAATTCGGTGCATCGATCCCGCATAAACGGGAAGTGTTAGACCGACTGTAACCCAACCTCTTAAAGACGTTCCTGTAGCACTAGCTGTAACCACATCAACAGTAGGCCCTCCGCCTGCCCCGCTTACCCACTTTGTAGCTTCCACGGTCCAATCTATAGATCCTTCGGATTCGATGTATACATAAACCCTTGAGAACCCTTGCAAGCCTCTATTCTCGCTTCTACTAGATCTATAGACGCAATTAATCGGCAATATAAAAGGCCCAATGGGTACGGCTAATCCGGCCCAATTCTTGCCCGCTAACCGAGCGCCCGTGGTTGCCCATCCATAGTTTGCATCTTGACTAAGGTTCTGAATCCCATCGCTTCTAATGGTTTTGCCATAGGAATAATCTAGCATTCCACTATTTGATCTATTTGGTAGCAATTTAATCATTCTGAGTGCCCCCATGCTGAAAACGATGTTGCCCACATATTACAAATATTGTATGCCGGAATATCCGGGGAAAATATGTTTGATGGCAGGTTCGCTATATTTCCATTTTTCCACGCAATAGACGCCGACCCGGTGATGATAATTTCAATTTCCATGGGCATCGTCGGGATATAGAGATCTTGATCTATATCTACTTCCGGCCTGATTTTTAGGTATGTATTTTTCTGATCTCGAATACGGTCATATGTTCCCTCTTTATACGCCAGCTCTGTTCCGTAGACCTTGGTGGCAGCGGTAAAATGCTGCCACGATAATGTTCTTAATAAATGAGATTCTGATAACGGATTCAGGGGGCAATACTGGCATTCCCCCTCCCCCTCTAAAGACCCGATTAATGTAACCCCTTGCCTCAATCTCACTGAAATAGCGTAATCACCGACCGCACCCATGTCGTAGGTATCCTGAAAAGGTTCAGCCGACTCGTAATAGGCATTTGCATATATCGGGAATAGATCTAATGCGATGGAAATCTTGCTAAACGGCTGTCTAGGATGTGCCGTCCTCGTCGAGATCGTTAAACCATCCTCAATCGGTGCGCCGCGATAATTCCACGAATAACCTCGATCATCCCAGGTCGCGTTAATGACATCATCATCTTTTGGTCGGTAGGGAGGGAGGCCAAACACTAGGCACTGGGGCCTTGTCAAAGCCCTATCCAGCTTGCCCTTAACCCCTTGAATCGAACGGCCCCTTGTAGGCTGCAAGGGTCTTAAATCTTCTTTTGTACTCACTGGTAAACCTCCACAAACTCAAAAGTTACAGGCTGTATATAGGCTGCTACAATTTTCATGCCCCATTGGTCGCCCGTATATGTAAAAGGAATTCCATCTACCCTCATTTCCGTATCATCCAATGAAAAATATCTAAAAACATTATCATAAATCCCAGTGATTCTGAATTCATCATCATCTGCAACATCATCTTGCTCAATCTTTTTCAAAACTGCAAAAGCGCATGCCTCATTTGCTTCTTTATCGGGTGCTAAAGAGGCATTCCCTTCCTCGAAAAAATCGGCCTGATTGGAAACCATAAGATCGCCACCTGAGCTAGCGTCGAGGCTCCAAATATCAATCATATAATCATGATCTTTACCGCTGGAATCCCCGAATAAATCTCCAATTCTCGCAGGGGTATTAGACTTAATTTCGACGTTCAAATACCCCATTCCACCATTGCCACCAAACCCTGTTAACAACTCTTCTCCCACCTCATAATCGAACTCATCCCACGTCCACACTGCGGAGCCTAGAGATTGTCGGGGTAGCAGCGTTATTCCGCCCGAGCCCGAAGTGTCAGTGTCAATCGACACTCTTATATTCATCCCAAGATCCGGATACATGTAAAGATTATCGTTTGAAACTCTGGAAAGTAGTGAACACTTAAGTGTTTTAAGACCGGGACTTATAAAATAGGGCACCCTTAGAATCGTTAGCCATTTTGTAACACTGCAAAACGGTCGAAAATGCTTTGATTCTATATTGGTAGTCCGCGTGTCCCACTGGAATTCGGCGTGATTTCCTCGATTCTGAAACACATAATTCGTGTTCTCTAAAAGACGTTGCACCGCGAAGGCGTCATAAGGTTTATCAGGGTCAAGGGATCTATTATCCATCCATTTGAAGTTAGACATATTCGTCACCTATATCAGTAGAATCTAGTGTGTTCTCGGCGTCGGCTAAAAAGGCAGTCCGACGGTTTTTAGGAAAACCCTGGTAAAAACCGGTGTCTAATTCGGGGTTATCAAATTGGGCATAATTGGAATGCCTCAAATATACGTCATCTGAGGCTTGGATAAGGCTTGTAAGACCGCCGATATAAAGTCCTCCACTACCACTATCAATAAGAACTAAACCGGGGTTAGATTGCCATGCAGGCATTCCATATCCATCAACCAAAACCACATCATCGCCTGATATAAAGCCAGAATCACCGCTTCCGGTAGCATAAGATGCAACATCAAGTTCGATCTCAGTCCCAGTATTAGCGGATATAATCTGGCAACCCGGTCCCACCAACATCGAAGGTTTATCCGAGCGATCCCAGCTTGACAAAACCACGTCCAAATCGACTGATAAATTGCGAAAATTGAGAGTCTTAGCAACAATGATGCCAACAAAAGTAATGTTTGCATCATTGGGGTAAATACGGGCTCCATCGGGTCCAACAAGGCCCATTGATGGATAACTATCCTCATCGGTGCCGATCACTATCCAATCGAGCAAACCCGGTATTCTGCCCGGTCCAGTGAGTCCTCGATATAAGTTAGCGCGCGTTAAGAGCGGAACCGATATTGATAGCGTAGGTGGCATTACCCTTCGTTTTGCCCCTTGTTCTGCCAACCATAACTGAATCATCCGGCGCCTACTTTTGAACTGTACGCCTCGATTGTACTCGTAAGGTGTTGAATTCGCTAGATAATCTGTACGATTCCCACTCAACTGATTTGAAGTGATTGTGTCAGGATCTCCACCATAAGGCGTTTCACCAAGGGTAGCCTTCACCTGGGAAACCACCGTTTCAGTGTGATAATCGATTGCTATCGTTTTCGGCGTAATAAATGTGAAAGCATCGCCACCTTCATGATCCAGCTCCTTAACGCTGTCATAATTCCAAGTTTCAATCACTTTTAACGTCAATAAACCGTTCTCATCAGGTACAGGTCGCATCCCAAAGGGCGTTAAAAGTTTGTTAATAATAACATCTTCAAAATCGAAGGGTTCATCCCAGTTAAGAATGAGGCGGTCAACGGGTGCTGCATGGTTCATAATAACCGCAAACCACCCTGTCATATCAATCAGCTCAACGGGAATCCCTAAGCCCCACTCGCGCCGTAACGTGTCATGCGTTCCATTGGTTCCGGTCCCCGTTGAACACATGAGCTGCAGCGCGATCACCGCCGCATGATCCGGTTTGGTTGCAGACTGTGAAAACGATGAAAACACTACATCTTCAATCGGTGCCCCGTTTTGCTCTTTTCTAAGAAAAACCATCAGTTCCCTAACTGTGGCGTCAGGCGGAATCGGTGTGAGTTCTTTTTCACCATGAGAAGTAAGGTCAAAGGGCGTCGGGTCATTAAGGTTATCAATAAACCCAATATAACTCGTCATTCTGACAAGACATTCACCAATCTGAAACATTCTCTTACTTTGAGGAACACCATCCGGCTGCATAGTAACACTGATTTTATTGTCCGGCAGATAGTCCCCTTCGATCTCAAAGTTTGTATTAGTGCCCCCTTCAGCGCTTAAAAGCGCCGTAAGAATATCTGCTCCACCGATTTCGATTGAGAGTTGTTGCGCGTCTAATCTAATCGTATCTAAGAACCCTTGCCAAATAACGGTATCGGTATCTCGAAGATTGTCGAATAGGTGTAATTTTATGCGGCGAGACTTGTAATAGGGAGGGCTAACATAGACGTTAGCACCTTCCAAATGGTCCTGAGTTGGACTGTTAGACCAGCCCCGGCCAACATCAAGTTCATAGGTGTTTGACCCGGTACTATTAACGTTACCAATGGCAAGAGTTTCATCCCCGATCCAAATTATGTCTCCATACTCAGGGGGAGTAGCCATCTTTACCGATAGGGTCGACCCTGTACCACCGATGGTAACACTGCCACTTTGACGTTGGGCAGTTGAGCAAAGTGCCTTAACGGTATCATCATTGGCTTCCAGGGTGAATGTGGGAGCGTTTGCCCCGAGTGATCCAGTCCAAAAATCAGCGGTTCCAGATAAGTTTGAAGGGATATTCTGCTCGGTTAGCGGCTCCGAAATGATGTAAAAATTGGGGAAAGGTACATCTAAGGAAGGTGGCAAGATGCCCCAGATCCACATAACCGGATTCGCATTTGATACAATTCCTTCAATTTCGATGCTAAGAGAAAACTCTTGAATTTGTGTGTCATATTTCTGCATTATTAACCCCTCACTCGAACCAACAGATCAATATCGTAGATGCGCGCTAGCTCACTTCTTTCGGTGATAGAATTCTCGAAGTCATCCATAATTTCGCCATCGGCTACCACCACTAAATAACTGTTTTCAGTCATCACTAGAATAGGTATTCCTGTAGATAATCCATATTCCCAAACGTCGAGCCACATATTATTATTGTCACCTAACCCGAGCTTAGCAACATCTTGATAATCGGCTTTATCTTCAAAACCAGAATTAACAAGAGCAATTGGGCACCATTTGTAGCTATATCTTCTCCATGCATAGGAAGCCCATCTTTGGACAAGACGCGTTCTATTTGAGTGCCCAGGCCCCGTAAACTGTAACTTCGTAAAGTTGTCATAATGGGTTGAAATACCGTGACAAGGTTCTAACCATTCGCCCCATACAGTAAAGGGACTTAGATAGCTTTGACCTTGCTCTGTATCCGTTTCAGGCATCCCTAAACAGCGTCTTATAACGTCTGAGAAATCAGGGTTTGAAGTATTAAAAACAACGTCATCCGTGGTTTCAATCTTAACACCTCCGCCCTCGAATTTATAAGATGTTAAAGGAACGCTATTGTAATAGGTTGTCTCGGTTCCCCACTCATCAAAAATAGCATCCCTAATCGCCTGTAATAAGGAGGGGAATCCTGGTATGTTACCGTCATAATTATAGTAAATCCCTTCATCCAAGGTGAAAGTGACATTAGTTGCACTCGGATCATATTTCGTCACTACAAATTGGTTATTATCTGAGGTCAGTTCGATTGGATAAATCCATCTATCGCGTGTTTTCATATCTTAGACTCCTAAGGTCATTCTGGATGAACGTGATGTTGCCTGATTGACGCGCCTTTGAGCAGATACGTCGCCATCTAAGAAAGTGGCACCTGAAAAGTTATATACGATGGTATCTTTACCTTCATTTCGAGCCGTCTCTAATGCCTTTAGGTTAGCCTGATACATCCCTTCAAAAGCATCATCTCTACTTGGACCGCCGATTGCTTGGGGAGTCGATACAGATGCTTTGCTATCTCCACCGGCTGCCGCATTGGCACCATATATGGCGGCGGATGTGAACGCTGCAATACTCCCCGGAATGTTACCGTAAGAGATTTGAAGGAAGCCTTGTGCGGTCGCTGTAGCAGCCATCAATGCATTCACAGCCATTTGTGAAGCACCCTGAGACTCTGCAAAAGCAGCTATTGCAGCTCCACCTGCACCCATCGCCTGTGATTGTGCTTTTCCCGATTTCTTAGCCTTCATACCAGCGAGCGCGTAATTACTGCCGATATCGGTGATTGACCCTGATAGCCCACCGAAGCCCTTCATAGCCTCATCTGAACCCGATGAGAGCGCGTTAGCAATCGTTTTACCCATAGTTCGCATACTTGATACATGGTCTTCAAATGCACCCTGTTGCTCTTTGATTCGGTCCAAATCTTTGGCATGGTCGGCATCTTTTCTACGCCGTTTCTCTTCGTCCAAATCACGCTGAAGATTCGCTTGTTTCAGGTCCAAATCTCGTTGAAAATCGAAATAAGATTGAGTTCGAGCTAAATTGGCTTCTGCTCGGTTGATCTTGCCGTCTTCCAAATCATGCTGAATCTTATCCAAATCGAGTAGATATACAGCCTCAATTCGGGCTGCATCTTCTTTAATATACAGAAGTTCTAATTGAGTGTTTGCAACGTAATTCTTCCACTCTTTAACAACGTCTTTTGCAACATCTTTCTCAGCCCCAACTTGTGCTCCATCAATGATAGCAGAAAGTGGAGAAACTGGATCTTTTTGAGTGCTAGATTTACTGGTTTTCTTCGTCTTTTTAGGTGCGGTAAATGCTGGTTGCCAAGTGGCAAATTCTTCTTGAACGCCTTCTGTAAACCCGTTGAAGAATTCCGTTGCACTCACTCCAGATGCGGCCTTAAAAGATGCTCCGCCTAAGGTAAGGGCGTTCAGAACCAGTGACGCTGTATAGTCTCCAAATGCATTCTTATTGGCTTCAACACCTTTTCTAAGTGCTTCTTGATCTTTTAGATAATTTCTAAGTGCTTCACCTGCTTTATCAGCTTCTTTAGACTGAAGACCATATTCTTCTACAGCATCTTCAGTCGCAATTGTAAGCTTAATCTGCTCTTTACTTATATCTCCAAGAGTTTCTTTAAGAGCATCGCCCGAAGATTCCCACTTACCGAAACCCACACGCATCATGTGAAAAAGGGTTGCTTGCTCCGGTGTCCCAGATGCCATATTGGCCATAGCATCTGATACAACGTCTAATCCCTTAGCAGACTTTTCAAGACCACTAGCAAGACCTGAGAGAAAAGACCCAGTTTTATCGTTAGCGGCACCTAGTGTTACAACAGACCCAGCCGCATTCACTAAAGATAGCGCTAAATGCCCACCGGATTCAGTCACGGAATCCATTTCGACTCTCATCGCTTTAACTTTTCGTATCTGAGGGTCCATCGACTCAGTAGCGCCACCGACTTTTTCATTAAGTACAGCCATTGCGGCAGCACTTCGAGCACTAGCATCTTCCAACTTGTTTAACTCTTTTACCTCATCTTTTGTTAAAATTCCTAGTTGCATTAGGGGTTCAAGTTGTCCTGTAGCAGCCTGCCCGATTTTCTTAGATACAGACGCAAGATCTTGACCCGATGCAACGGAAGCATCTACAGCGAGTTTGTAAACCTCCATTGCTTTACCGGTGTCCCCAATGCGCAAAACAAGATCACTCAGTGCGCGTTGTTGCACATCATACCCAATACCAGCATCTTCAACCGTTTTCGCAATAAGTTTATTTGATGACGCAAGTTGAGTAGCACTTGCACCCATACTATTTAAGGTGAACTCGTAAGAAGTTGCAGCCTGTTTTGCACCTATATATGCGTCCACAGAAGCCGATACCTGGCCTGTAAGCTGTGTTATGCCAGCGAGCGCTAACATTGTTCCAGCTTTAATATCCCCTAATTTGATGCCTAATCCCTTAGAAGCCTTCCCCGTCTTCTTCATACTTTTAGCGGTCTTATCAAGGCCCTTTTCAGTATCTTTTAGACCTCTTTTGATCGCTTTGAGATCTGCAGTCGCCTTATCCCGAACGTCAAACTCGATTCCCATCTTTTCCATACTCATATCGTTTCCTCAAAGTGGGATTCCAGCATCTTGCATCATCTGTCTTGTTTTGGTTGTTTCTTCGCGATCCCTATGTTGTTCAGTCTGGGCACGTAGGCGGTGCATATCGACCATTTCAGCTACTTCGCGCATTCTGTAAGGCAAATCCAAAAGGGATGCCCTAGCATGGCTGTGTGGTTGATATGTGGAAGTTGGGGGAGGTTCTAAGTAGGTTATAAAGGTTCGATAAAGGGTAACTGCTATTTGTGAGACTTCATCATATTTACAGCCGTATTCAGCCCTATCAACACCCTCTATTTCCCCGTTGCAAATGGGGCATTTACAGCCATCTCCAAATAATAAGTCAAGATAGCTGTTTAGGGCTTTTTTTCAGCCACCTTAAGCATGACGCTTCTCTTGATATCACCATAAAAGCCGGTCACATCATAAGGAGTCATTGCCCCCATAATTTCAGCGCGTGCCGACTGATCAAGATCTGCCCACATTTTAACGGGCTTGCCATCTGCGCCTAAGACTCCATCAATCGTAATAATATGAGTTGAGATAAAGGCGTAAACAGGTTTGAGATCGTCTGAGGATATCTGGGATTTAAGCTGTTGAAGGCGCTGTAACCATGATTTAGACGCTTCATCGTCCAAGCGGGCAATGAGGGTAGCAATTTCTGTATCATCGTCATCATCTGGCTCTGATACGGTTAAAAGCTCTGCGAATAAGATGGATTTATCTTGCTCCCATTTACCCCACTTCTCATTAAATTCAGCTGCATCTAATTCAATATCTAAGATTTCAGGATGGGAAGGTTTTTTATAACCGAATTCAACATCAATTGAATCTGATTCATACTGGGCGAATACCGTTTGAGATTGTCCTAGTTGAAACATAATTTGTACTCCTTATAGCGGCAGGGGATGCCTTGAGGGGATAAAAGGGGCAAGCTGTAGAAAGCCTGCCCCCGTGTTGCTTAGGTGTATTCAACGCTTAGTCCGCCTAAGAAAGTAAGCGGAACATCAAAGGTGTAATTGCTGTTTTCAAGGTTCTTTGAGTGTGCACCGAATGCACAATCATTGCCCGTAATAGTAATCGTGTCGCCGCCACAACTAAGAGTAATTGTCACTTCCGCTGTAGGGACCGAGCAGCCGCTAGGGACGCCTGTAAGGGGTAGAATATCAGTAAGGACACTTGAACGCGCCTTAAAAGTTAGACTTCCGCCCGGCTTGTCTCCATTTGCAAGATAAAGCCCCGCCGAATCCATGCTATTTTCTGCTGATACCACATGATCTTCATCTATGGTCATTCCCGACACAACTTCAGCGCTCACAATTGGATATTCTACACCGTCATAGGTGAAAACCATCCCCTGTACTTTCATCCGGGTTTTACCACCGGAATATTCACTAGGATTGCTAATTGCTGTAGTGGCAGTGCTCAAAGTCGAGTATCGACCTACACCCGCGAACTCTACTTTAGCATCTGCACCATCTTCAAACTTCCATGTAGGAACAACCCGGCAACCTGTAACAACGCGTGTGAAATAATCACCACTTTCATCGTCACGAATCCCTTCATAGACCGTCATGCTAGGGACTTCGGTTTGTGTCCGGCCCCACCCAAGATCATAGGTAGCAGACGTGGCTGCTACCACCGTTTCGCCCATATTAGACGCCTTCAAAAGTGCATCATGCTGGGGCGGTGTATCACCGGCTGCAACACCTTTGCCCACCATGTATACAGTGAATGAAACATCTGTTTTATCACCAACTCTCAAAACAGACCCTCCAAAACCGTCTGCCGTTTTCTCCATGGGTCCAATATCTGTGCTTAACTCTTGGATCTTGGGTTCGCCTAGAATGCCTAGAAAATCGGTAGGTTCCGATCCTGTAAAAGCATCCGTGCCATAAGTTGTTTCACTCTTTACGCCTACTATGTGTCGATCTGATAAAGCCATTTCGTTCCTTTAAGTTATAGTTATGTATATGAAATATAAGTGAATTGTTACAATTATTAAGAAATCGAAACCCACGCTTCAACGTGCTGTCGACAAGTGATCCCAACTGTTGATTCTATATATGTTAGATCATTAATTGTTAATGGATCTGATACGCCGGAACCTTCTAAACGGCACTCAGAAACGTTTACGCAATCCGGAACATATCGGGGCAAAACATCCATCAGAATTCCCCTAAGATGCTCTGCTTTTATTCTTGAGAACTCCATTAAGGTGATTTCCCTTCCGTTTCTAATGGGAAGATCAACCCCTAATTCGACTTTCTGAATTATAGAGATCCAAACGGTTGTGGACGATATATAAGATTCTGTAGTCCCATCCCCTGTACCACGCGTTTCAAGTGTGGAACCCTCCGGCATGATCCATACAAAGCAATCTGGCCAACCCATCGCTTCTATGGCATCATCTGAATCTTCAGGTCCCACGATATAAGCAGAGGGGATAGGTACTTCTAAAGGATATTCGGACTGTGATCTTTGAGGAATGAATACGGGTAATTGCTCTTGTAAAGCCGTTTCAATACGGTCGGTTAAAGCAAGCGCTGCCGTTGAAATATCAATCATAGTGAATGCCTCACATCTCTAATGCCCATGCCTTTAGGAGCTATGCCTCTCATAATCCCCCGTTGGATCATCGTTACTAAGTTCTTCTTGGATGCCCGTTTCATTTTCATTGGGTTTCGACCGGGGTAGGTTTCGCCAAATTGATTGACTCCACCTTTTGCAAGTCTTCCTGCGTAGGGAACCGTTGTTCCGATTCTCACGCTTGTCGATGTCATTCTAAAGAGATGTCCAAACCCATTAACGAAGGCTAGGGATGGATATAGGATCTCTCTTCTGCCTTTTTTCCACCTTAGAACCTCTTGATGCCCGGTCGCTGCCATCTTATATGCAGCATATTTTGGCTCACCATTATAGTTCCAATTTTGCCCACCAAGTTTGCCTTGAGCGTCGAAATTGGCCCTTACGTGTCTAATCACAAAAGGATGGATAATTTCTTTTACTAGACTTGGCCAAATCTCCTTAATATCCATCGAATCAATAACGCCGATCATGCGCGCTATCGCGTCATTGTCTCCGATGCCTAGCCTAAGTTCTAACATGATCAGGAACCCTCTTCTAAGGGTTCTATGGAGCCTGTATCAGGGACGTCTTCAATGAGTTGGAACCAATCTTTGAACTTGGCGTAATTCTCGTTAGAAATAACGGCATAATCACCACATTTAAGAGGCTTTGATTCGATGCCTAAAATTAAGGTGCATTGTCTTTTAAGTATTACATTCTTCATATTTACCACCCTCCGAATGTTTTAGATGTCCAGCTAGTTCGGGTTGGATCTTCTAGATCTATATTCGTAATAATCGCGTCTTCTGGGAGCATTGAATTACCTAGATCTTGGGGTGTTTCTCTCACTGTTTTGCGGCATCCATTCCAAATATCCCAGAAAGGTTTTCGAGTATCTGAATCAGCGCCGAATTTTCCTAGCGCCATCGCACCCGCAAAGGCTTCGATACCAGCCCTTACAAGATGTTGTTCATCTTCACCTAACGTTTCCATGTTGTGACGGGCGAGAAGTGCATTAATTTGGCCGGATGCGCTCTCGATCCACTGTTGAACCAATGCGGTATTAACCGGCTGGGAAGTCGCTGTAATTCGTGCAGCTTTAAGGGGAAGGTTTGCAACAACATTACTAAGGGTTGCACCGTGAATATTAATCATTTTGTGAATCCTCCAACATCTGAATGAAATCCTCTTTGGTGTTCCCATTCCATTCAGGATCTAAACCTTGATCTTTAGCTAAACTGTATAAATCGGATCGAGTTTGATCTTCAAGATCATCATCTTTTTTAGGTGCCTCAGATATGATCACCTCCTTTTGTTGGAGCTTTTCAAACTCCTTTAAGGGAATCCATTTGTTTTCATGTTTACGGTAGTTCATTTCGAGATCCTCTTGGCGGGTTAAAACTTAATATAATGATGGGGAGGGAATCGAACCCCCCTTAAACCGTTCCATCAACTCGGCTTATGCAACATCCGTGAAAGCAATTGCATACAGGGGATTCACAACCACGATCGAAGCATTCGCGCGACCATAAAGCTGTGATCTGTTATTTTTGGTGGTCTCATCGTGTTCAAATTCGGCAGATGTCCAATCCAAATACAAAATATTAGCTGAATTAAATGCACAAACAGCACTTGATGAAACGCGCTGAATATCGGCTGCCGCACTTTGAGCACCATCCTGAAAAATACGGTTACCGATTATCACGCGCTGAATGCCAAGATAATCCGCAAGATATTCAGCAAGCTGTGAAGCTGTAGCATTCTTGTATCCGGTCTGAGATTGAAAATCATCATGATCCCGAAGCTGATTTGCCTTGCTCAACCCGAGAAAAAGGGAGTCTGCAAGAGAATCTTGTGCGGCGTCCCGTAGATCAGAAAGGGGTGTACTAGCCGGGTCGGTCCACTGTTCACTAGCTGCCAGTGAAAGAGCCCTTACAGTCACATCTTGAGAGTTCGTGCTGGACGTTCCAGCACCGGATAAAACAGAATTCAATTCATCGTCTTTGTCGAACTCGATCTGAGCCTGAAGGTGCGGAACAAAGGAATTTTTAACTTTCTGAAAAAGTTTATCTTTATCCATTGCGCGCGGGTATTCCTTAAAGTGCGAGATCTCTTGAATCTCATACACCCGATCACTCATCGGGGTTGTGAGTTCGGTTGCGTCGGTGCCCATGGTTTTAAATCCTGTAAGGGCGTTAGTGGGTGCAATAGCCTGAAAATCCAGGGTCGAGATCTTGCCGGCATGGCCAGCAATCCCACTGGTCGGGACGACCTGACACACAATGTCAGTCATGCTGGTTTTTAGGACACCATCATCTTTCAGCCCCTGGTAAATTTGCGAGGTTCTAGCGTTTGCTATCTGTGAAATATCAAAACTCATTTTCATTCTCCGTTTTGTTTAAGTTAAAAAACTGGTTTGTTAAGGTTATGTTAGAGGTTATGTTAAAGGTTAAATTAGGAATTCATTTCGATATCCAACGCTTCCAGGCGAGAGCACTTATTCGTCTTCATCAAGTGTTCAATCTTATCACCGTAATTAGCGAACTCAAGAACTTGCTCGGGTTCTCCCTGAGTCCCTCTTTCGTGAAGGTTAAGGACGCGCTTAGGAACCATATTAAGAGACTTGAGGTCATCTTGAAGCGGTTTGATAAGGGACGTTACGAGATCGCTAATTTGCGACAGAGTGACGATCTCAGTATCATCGGTAGTGCTCAACGCCGGTTCAACAGGTTCAACATCTTCTGTGTTATCTTCTGCCAAGTCCAGCTCCTTAGCATTCTCCTTCTGTTGCTCTTGAACTTTCTTCATAAGAGCTTGAAGTTCGGCTAGAATTTCGGCCATTTCCGGGGTAGCTTTTAGCGCCTTTTCGAGTGCATCCAACTGTTCTTTCTTTTCTTTAGGGTTCATAGTTTCTCCACTTGCTAAATTAGCGTAATTGGTTTTTGACAATTCAACTTCGTAAGTATCTTGAATCGACCCTATGTTTTTTAAGAATGGGTCCGCTGTTAGCGATATTTCTCTAATAATAGGTCCAAACTTTTGGCCATCTTGCGTCACATATTCCGGGCTGATGCCGGCTGAGACATAACCTAGACGGCCCTCATCAAGGGCTAACTGAGTATCTTTAGTCCGCTCAATCTTGGCCCATACCCCAGTGAAACCGTCCCTATTAGCCATTTTGACTTCTAAAACGCTGCCATCCCTATCGTGAGATCTCTGATGATCCTGCCATACGGGCATTCTGTAAGGCGTTCCGTTAGCAACATCATCAAAATGATTATTAAGATTTGTGGTTTGAGATACGATCTCTCTAAGATAAGTCATGTTGAAAGTGATCTCAGAATCCCCATATTGAATCACTTCATCCAGGGGCAAGATCTTGACCCAAGAAGTATTAGGGTTTTCACCTTTAAAATCAGAGTCATGGGATGAGAATTTAAGGCTAAATTGAATGGCCTTATCTTTAATTTCTTTAGACATAAATTGCACCTATTGAGGGAACTACTATTGGTAGTAGTATATAAGAAGATAACCGAGTTAATAAATTTATTCCAAGTCATTCCAAGTCATTTAATATATCTTGATAACCTTCTTCGGAGGGGAGGATATATGACCAGATGCACCTGCATCGATCCCCACCGTCGCATATATTAGGAGGGTTAAGCCGGTTGTATTTAGAACTTCCAACTTCGGCGCGTTCCCCATCCGCGTGAGCACAAGGGATGCAAGTGTTGAATTCTAGGACGCTTGAATATTCAGCCATGACGCGAGTGTCTTTAATACCCTTATTTCTAGCTTGTTCTTGGATACTTGAGATAATTGCTGTGCGCCCCTGGTTAATACTTCTTCCGGTATAGCCAGCAATGAGGGATTTAGTTGCAGTTGCCTTTTGAATCGGAGGCTTAGTTTTATTTCTAACGTTCCCTTCAAGTTCTGAAACAGCGTTGTTTTCTAAATAAGAAGAATTAACATTTGTAATATGCGTGGCAATTCGATCTGCCTCCGCTATGGCAAAACTATTGCTTCCAAATGGTGCGGCAGTTGCAGACGCTTTAGCAATCTTGTCTGTAACTCCAAGTTCATAAAGAACGCTAGATTTGCCCGTTTCAATCAGGTTGCGAACAGATGGTTGAATAGCGTTTCTAATCGCGGGTTGATACTCGTCGGATATAGCCTTAGTCAGACCCCTTAAATCCATTCTATTGGTGATGTCTGCACTTCGATTCACATAGGCATCGCGCATGGATTTAATTACCGTCTGTGCTTCTTTAGCAGCCTTAGATTCAATCTTTTCAAGTGCCCCTGAAAGCCCTTCAATATCTTTTTTAGATAGGGTCAAGTTGTGTGAAAATTCGGGTTTGACTTCTGGGGCAACTTCTGCATCTGCAACGGGGTCGAATCCCAGCTCTTCGCGAATCTGGTTACGATCATCATTTGTTAAATCCAATATTCCAGCTTGAACCGCCTGAATCACCTTATTTAGACGGTCTGGATCTTTTGTTTCAGATCCCAGATTGAAAGTAAGTTCTGGGTAATGCTCTTGCGGTCCCCAAACGGTATCAACAATACGTCTCACAATATGCTCATTAATTAGGTCACAAACTGATGTTCCGAAGTAGGAAATACGTCTAATATTCTCTTGCTGGTCTTTTGTTTCAGCGAGGGCTTGCGTTCCATATTTGCCAAGTCCAACCAATGAACCCGTAGCTTGAAGAGCAAGGGCAATCTGTGAATCACAATAGGTCCGGAGGGATTGAAAATCAGGAAGTTTTCCACCAGGTGAGATCCAGTCCATTTCATAACCGGGAAAGGCAAATATGGGATCATCAAGAGCACTCGCCGCATTTATTTCATCTTTGATGCGTTGCAGGTCCCCCGTATCAAAGAGATCTCCAGTCGCTTTAACAGTTCGATATCCGTTGCCATGAGATTCAGCGGCGGCTGTCTCAATCTGGGTGATGAGTTGTTTAATTTCTGTCCATCTGACAACAGGTCTGATCGCTGAAACACCTTCCAAATCAAGGCCGATTCCGGTGCTATAAATTAGAAGGTTTTCAGCTTCGATATAGACATCAGATTGACCGCCTTCATATTCAAATTCTGTGCCAATCCATTGCCTGCCATCCTCACTAAATACCCATCGTTTAACGGTTCCAGGTCTACGATATGCAAGTTTGGATATACCACCATCCTCATTGTCTATAATTTCCCAGAGTGAGAATCCGTAAACTCTATCGCCTAGTGTCCAACCTTTTAGGAATTCCTTCCAAGAGGATGGTTTGCTAAGAAGGCTGGAGGAAACAAATGCAGCTTGCTCAAGGCATAGTTCGTGGTCATCTGAGCAAGCGGGCGCAACCACTGCCCAATCCCCTGAAACAAGCCCTTCATGAGTGCTATCTACCGAGGATTTGACCAAAGGATCTGATAAATAGGTCTGCCAATATGCACCAGGGTCTCCTCTAGTGCCTCTTGCATAATAATTGTACTGATAGGTTGAATCTTTTCCGCTCGGCATCCCGTCAACATAGTATGTATTCGGTCTGCCGGATTCTTCCAAATTTGAAAGTTCAGGATTAGACAACCGCAAATTAACTCTTTCTAATTGAGGGGTTGCATTTGACTCAGAATGATGTTTGACTTTGTATTTTTTATAAAGATTATTTTTGGACATATTACCAGCCTCCTTGGATGCGACCTCGGTTATTGGCGGAACCAATAGTTTGGGGTTTAGATTTATTGCTATAGATACCGTTATATAAATAATTCAGTGCTTGGCTCATCGCGTCGACCTGATCATCGTTTTTACCCGTTGGAAACCTTAATGCTTCTATTTCAAACGCTGGGGCCCAACCTGTGTTAGGAATGAAGATATTAAGAGCACTCCAATAAGGCTGGATCGCCATAACACGCCCCTCTTTAGATCCCTTGGGTTCAATCGGTAGAATGCCCGGTACGTGTTGCTTAAGCATAGGAATAAGTGTCTTTCCATCAGCTTTAGCTTCAATAAGTTTAGCTCTAGCTCTGGACCACAAAGGGTCTTCAGCCTTGGCTTTGATAATATTAAGGGTCTCGGTTGAATCCCATTTGCCGCGACATTGATCTAGCATGTAAGCATTAGCCCCAATCATTGCCCACAATTGACCTACAGCGAATGAAGTATTTTTACCCTTTCCACCGTGCCTTAAATCCCAACTTTGAATAATTGTGGCTTCGTTAAGATCCAAATCATGCACACTGAAATATTGAATACCTTCCTTTTTAAGGAGCGTTCCTCCGGGAGGACTTGGTACACCCTGATAGGATCCATAGTAGATGTCAGGTCTGCTTTTCTTTATGGCTAGAAGCTCTTCTGACGACATCCTCCAAGGCCACAACGGTTCACCGATTCCTCTGGGGTCATCAGGATCTTCATCATTCTCTTTAATCGCGGGGAAGTTGATTGTTTCCCATTCACCGGGGTATGTATCTCCTAGATAAGCGATCAGGTCCGCGTGATGCATCCGAGTATTTACAACAACCATTGATCCGCCTTTATCGAGTCGAGATTTCACATCCTGATCAAACCAATTCTCTATTCGCCTACGCATCGTCTCGCTGTATGCGTCCTCTCGATTACCATACACATCATCGACAATAATAAGGCTTGCGCCAGTACCCTGAATCGCCTGTCCAGCACCTTTCGCTAGGTAGCCTCCCCTATGGTTAATAATATCCCACTGGTCGGAGGTATTGATACTCTTATAGCGAGAATCTGAGGCTACTTTCTTAGGATTTAGGGAGGTCTCAGGGAAAATCTTTCGATAGATCTCAGACTGAATAACCCGTTTAGCGTCCCTACTCATGCTTTTGGCGAGTGTTGACGAATGGCTTGTCCCTATTATTCGATCATTTGGGTGATTGCCAAGGTAGTAGGCAGGTAGTGCTCTTGATGCTAACTGTGACTTCCCATGCCTGAAGGGGATAGTTAGAATCAGTCTTTTGATCTCACCTTTCGCAACCTTTTCTAACTTGGTGGCGATATATTCAAGATGCCAATTATCTTTCCATTCAAACTCAGCAGTCATCTTAGCGAAAGTGTAGAAATCCTTGCGGGCGAGTTCTAACTCTACTTCTTCAGGAGAGAATGGTATCTCTATAGATTTAATCATCTTTTTTTAGCCTTATCTAATAGGGCTAAGAATGACTTCAATTCATCTTTAGACATTCCCGATAGATCAACTTTTGTGGTTACGTCGTGTTGCATAGATCCAGAATGGTCGATGCGATCAATGAAATCGGCTTGGGTTTTGCCTAACAATTCGGAAGCTCTCAGGCGATCTGATAACTTTGGATCATTGCCACGTTCGGTAATATTCCCGTTCATTACATCTGTCCAAAACTTCTGTCGTTGTTCGCGCGAGGCTACAAGTGGGGAGTTCTTATGTGCATTAGCTAAGTATTCTTGGATGTTACCTTTTGATAGCTGTTTAGACCCTCTAACCCTCATTGTGGCATCATTCCCTGAGTATCCAGCTATGCGGGCGCTCTTCCATGCAGTGTTTCCTGCTAGGTAGGCGTCACACCATGCCTGTTGCTTTAATGTAAGTTTTCTTGCCATAAGATTACCTATAGATAATGATATCTACCTATGCAGAATATAAGGAGAAAACCGAGATATTAAACATAAAAAACCCCACTCAAGAAATGTCAGAAAACTTGAGTGGGGTTTTAACCCTTACACAGGACACATATATCCTCATGACAAGATATATACACCTATGCAGAATATAAGAGGATTATTGTTTTTAACGGTCAAAACCCTCAATAAAAGTTTTACTTCTTATTGAGGGTTTTGATATCAGGCTTTCTATTTACCACCTTAGAGGCATTCTTATCTTGAACTAGGGTTAGTACCCCCGGCCTCATTAAGAGTGTGAGGATTAAGGCTTGCTGGAACTCTCAGATAGGAAGATTGGCGAGTTTCTCGATGAAGTCATACCCGAGAACTGGAATCTCCTCATTGATCAGTTCATCGAGAAACCTCTGAGTCAAAGGCTGTGCAGGCACGTGATCCAGGAGTTCCGCCAATACAACAATGTGCTGGAAGAATTGGATACACAGATTTCTGTCTTGTTTGAAGAAATCCATGTAGCCGAGCGGCTTTACTTTATTCTCAAAGGTCGTCTTCAGCTCGTCTACGATTGTTACGAGCGGCTTAGGGTTGATGCCGCCCGACTTTATCATCATATCATCGGTCAAGCTGTCCAGTTGCTTGTGGGCACCTCCGGTGATCACTTGCAGCGAGCCGTCGTTATAGAGATACTCAAGAAACGTAGTTGCATTGTTCGTGATGTGCGTGCATTGTCCGTTACTCATTTCATTTCCTGTTCGGATTTGCTCCTAGCGAAATTGCTTAGGAGCTTCGGTTTCGTGTTCATCATGCATCTATTTATAGCGACTCACTCCAGACTCTCCAAAACAAATTCAAATCGGAGGTGAGGAAGCACTTGAGATTATCCGAAGTGCTTCGTGAGGATAGTAGAAATCTTTGGCGAGACTTTGTTCAATCCCTTTTCCACCCGATGTAGTCAGGCATCTTTCACGATCACCCGTCGAGATCAGATAGATGGCACGCGCTAAGATGTTTCGTGGGGTTAAGGTCTTCCCATCCATGATCATCTTCTCATAGTGAGAGAAGCTTCGTGCACTGTTGTACTCTCTCTCTACGGCTGTCAGGGGATACTTGCTCATTTTAATCTCCTTCTTCGGTTGTGCTGGTTAATTCCAGCGTTCGGTTTGTCATTCTCATTCTCACCTATTTATAGCAACCCGATAGGTGCTTTCCAAACTTATTTCAAACATTTATTCTGCACTGCTGTTGATGCATAACACACCTAACACGGGGTTACACACCAGTCAAGCATGATCCAGGCCATCCTAGCCCAACTTTCTAATATATAATGTGTTCACATGGTCGGGTCCTAAATGGAGGTAACTAAAGGCTTTTTGGACCTTCTCAGCAATCCCATACGACGTGAGCCTCGCTGTTAGGGGTTCCTTCAGTTTGTGATCATAAATCTTTAGATCACCTGATTTCTGGTATTTCACAAGGGTTGACTGGAGATCAAGCCTACAAGAGTGGCCCCAATCAGGTGAATCAGGTTCGAGGGATTCCAGCAAGGTGTTATACATCGATTCCCAGTCACTATAAGGACTCACCACCATAGTCGCGACGACATGAGCAACATGGGCGTGTTCTGGACTCTCATATGTTCCGATGTGTCGGCGAGTACGAGTCGTGGATCCTAACCAGACGGTCGCGATCCAACGATAATTTCCTTTTGACGTGCGTCTGGCACGAACTCCTTTTAGATCCGACAAAGGTAAATTGTTTTGATGGAAGTTTGGATTCGGGTTCGGCATGTTTTTTGGGATGATCTTCTTGGATTCGGATTCAGTCATAACATAATTCCTTTAATTAGGTTTGGTTTGGTGATTCTCAGTTTCATCTTACAACAACACATTATCATTCTACTGATCAGAATGTCAAGCATTGCATTGTTTGAATCAACATCACCTTAAAACACCTATGAGTTCCAAACACCTATCAAACATCCATTCTAATAAGTTACATGATAACTAAGTCACGTCACCTACTAAGAGTTGTTATTTGATAGCTGTCTGTTTGTCTCAGTAGTATTATCATGATCATGATGATGAGGACTGTGGTCATAGGCTTCAACATCTTACATCTGATCTGATATTCGTGTATGGCATCTCAAACTACTGATCATACTTTCAGTTGGCATACTGGTATGCTAGTTCTGACTAATAGAGACGCTCTTATACTATTATCTTAGTTTATACCAAAACACCCCACTGATCGATTACGTGAATAGCCACCATGTATCCCCCGCTAAGAGTTTTCGATGGTTTCAAGGTGCTGATGTGACGTTCGCTTGACATTTCAGAATTACAAGAGTGTTTAGGATTTGAAATTTCTGCGCTTAAATCGAGCTAGCGCTTCAAGTTTTGCAGCTAACTAGGTTTTTTTAGTTAGTTAGCCAGCAAAAACCTAGCTACGACACCATTAAGCGACGCTTTTCAGACTTTTGGCTAACTGTCTAACAGATCGGGGGATAGGGGAGGGATATATACAAGGAAGAAGAAATATCAGAGGTTATACAGAAATGGTCTATATATATATATATACTCTTATTACTTATTATTAGTTAGACAGTTAGCCAAAACCTCCTTACGATACTCTAAAACATCGATTTTCATGACTAACTCATCGATTTAAGAGTTAGCCAATGTCTAACTACAGTTAGCCAACACCCGATTTTGACTTAAAAACACGAAAATCAGTTAACCAAGAGATTCAGGGAGGCTAACTGTTTCCTGCTAAGTAGTCAGTTTTTCGCAGGATTCAAAAGAATCACAAACAACTAATTTTTTCCCGAAAATCAACGTATTTTCATCTATTTTCATCTATTTTCATCTATTTTCATCAGAATTAGGCATATTAGCAATTATCCTTTTATAATACTGTATAGGTGTGTACTCGAACATAACGGAATACATTTCCACTCACAGCATCTTACTTAAGGAGAAATATTATGAGCAACCTCACCGATGATATCACAATTATCACGACGAAAGTAAAACAAGAATTCGCGCGTCGTGTGAGGGTAGAAGCGGCTCTAAAAGGAACCACAATGAGCGCACTTATTCGAACTCTATTGATTGAGCATTTCGATAGCGAAGATTCTTTAAGCACAGAAGAAATGATGAAGAAATGATGAAAATGTTTAATTCGGAAAACAGCTATATCTTACTGAGGACTAGAACATGACTAAAATAGGATTTGGAAAAGGGGACGAAAACATCGGAAAAGATGTTAAGATCGCTCGAAGAACTGATGGGGGTTACGAAACTCATCATACTTATACACACACCGAAATCGACTTTCCCAAACTCCAGAGCCTGCCCATAGAGGGCGTGCTACGGGATATAGGAGGATGGTATGATGATCCTTCAGGAAGATGGTCTATGCCGGGCGAAACGCACACAGGCCCTCCAAAGATTCATATAAGGGGTGATGGAACCACATGGACTCACTACAAGACGGGGACAGGGGGCGATGCTATCTGCCTGATCAGATTCTGGCAGTGTGGGAATTACGACACAAATCAAAATTTCTCAGCCTCCGGGTATGTAGATGCTGCTAATTGGCTCGCCGCGCGTTACGACGCTTATATATCCTACAAGAAACACTTTGAGTCATCCAGGAAGAATGGAGAATCTCAAGCAGCATTGTTCGAAAACTGCGAAGATTAAACAGACACCAAAACCAAAACACACGGAGAATAGCAATGAAAATAAGTAAATATGATGTACAAAACCGCTTAATGAAAACTCTAAGAGACGCTGGTCATGCTAAGAATGAAAGAATACTTCAAGCAAAGAAGTATTGTGAAGCCACTGATCTAGATTTCGAGAAGGTCAGTGTTGGGTATATGTCCAGCGCCGTTTGTATAATTCCATCCGCGCCATACCTATATAAAGATGATTCAAATGACCTTATTCTCAAGAAAACTAAGGATAAAGATAAAGGATACGATCCTAAATTCCCAGAACACGCAGGAATAAACCAGACCCATGGCGGTTGGAATCTCAAAAGAATTTCGGAAAGAATGTCGCAAGATTCTGGTGCAGGTCGTCTAGTTGTACTGGATTTTGATGGCACAAAAGACGACCTGAAATTAGGCACAACTGGCCGAAAACCTTTAGTTTCTTTGGTAAACAAGATTTCGAGTGAGTTAGGAAAGTTAGGAATGCCTTCATGCGTAACTGAAATAACAACACCAGATCCTAACGACGTTACGCGCTCTAAAATGCACGTAACCTTCAAGTGCTCCGAAAGTGTGAGAGCTGTATCAAGAGAAGACCACGAAGCTAGGTATGACACCTTAGAGGCGTCTGTACTCGAAATAGTAGACCAATTGGCGGAAGAACTCGACCTACCCAAAGAAGAAGTCGATGCATTGATACTAGATCCAGGTCTTCGACAAATTTCGAGACTGAAACGTCTGGCGGGCCATGCAAAAGAAGGCAAGAATAATGCCGTTGAGGTCATTAGCACCTCTCCTGATGCCTATGTAAAATGGACTTCTATCTTAGAGACCCGACCCCAAACTCTGAATGTTAATCCAATGACTCGCTATACTTATGGCAACATCGTTCGTAAGTCTGTGTGGACGGTTCTCAAAGAAAAGGACGGTTCTCAAACAATCATGGAGGGACATGAGGACGTCAGCAAGAGCTTTACCATCGCCCGTCATATATACCCCATCACCTCAGAACTGGACCGTGAATCTGGTCACCGTGCCGTAAGGTTCAGGTGCCATGATATTCGAGAAAATGTGCACTATGAGTCTTTAAGTTTTTCGGCGTTCACAAATACAAATGACAAGAATACTGAGATGAGTCGCTTGATTCATAAAACCATTATTAGCCCAGGGAAAAGCGACGAATTTATCAAAGCCATAAATTTTTATAGCAATTCTTCGTTATCCAAGAAAGAATTGACTTCCACCACATTACAGGGTTGGCAAGAAGATTCCGAGGGAAATCCCGTATATATTAATGGAAACCGTTGTTGGGGTCAGGATTGGATTGTTAAAGGGAAGGGAGCCGCTAAAAGATCTCAAAGAAAAGGATCACTTGATGGGTGGAAAGAAGGTGTCGAAACTCACATCAGCGGAAGTCATGGCCTACTTATAGCACTTGGAATTTCTTTCTCAGGATGTTTGGTAAAACCTTTAGGTAAAGCATCCTATATCGGGCATTTCTTCGGAGAATCTACTGTAGGGAAGACAACCTCAATGCTAGCAGCGGCATCAATTTGGGGACAACCCAAACCAGGAGCTATGATTGGAACATGGAGAACAACGGATAACAGGCTTGAAATATCCGCACAGAACATGTCTGGAGCTTGCCTTATTCAAGACGAGTTAAAGGAGTTTGGAACATCCCAACGGGATAAAGAAAGCCTCCGAAAAGTCATCATGATGATCGCGAATGGTAAAGGAAAAGGGCGAATGACTAGTGATATTGAAGAGCGCGCAGATCTAACATGGGATTTATCCCTAGTGTCGACGGGCGAAAATTCAATAAAAGATTGGCTGGGAAACCTGCAACAAGGAGGTGAATCGGTACGGGCTATAGACATTCATATACAGGATGGCGATTTAACGAAATCGTTTGATCATGCGAAGAATATTCAGGAGTGGTCATCCGCAAATTATGGATTCGCAGGCAACGAATTTGCGGAGGCCATAATCGGAAATGTGGCGGATATTAAAACCTTGGATGAATCTTTAGAACTCCAACTCAGAGCTTCATGTGATGACAAAGAACTAGTCAGAATTATGGATTCAGTTTCCCTTATATGGACATCGCTTCTTGTCGCTCATTTCTATGGAATATTACCAGATATCATTACGAATGATGATATTTTCGAGTCGATTTCATGGCTCCGAAATAACATTGAAGAAGGAAGAGGCACGGTTAACACACCTGCAACGCGCGCGCTAGAGAGACTTAAGGATATGATGACGGTTAACCCCGCCGCATTCCCTAGCGAGACCGCTTATGATAGCTCTTATCAGTCGGTAGTAGGTGTAA
>JGI1221J13441_10000249_pt1 | contig 25440 bp, 28 predicted proteins | sample LakVidmifraction_4_FD_13441 | JGI IMG/M metagenome (IMG submission 13441) | reverse complement strand
TTGTTTGGCCAATCATTCCAAGCGATGCCACGGCTGAAGACTTTCTGCCTATGTATTCCCCGCCATTAAATGCGCCAAGCGTTTCTGTTGTTGTGTTTATTAATGTTGAAGATCCAGCAAATGCAATCCCTGCGATCACTATTGTACCAATTCCAGTGATGGCGTTTGTATTTGATGATATTACAGTTATACATGAACCCCTTACTGAAGCGCCCGTTCCTACGCTTATTGCACTTGCTGTTCCTGAATCAATAGTAGTTGCATACAACAAACATGCACCAATCCCATTGTGTAAAATACCCGTTGCGTTTTGAGTGTTGACCCCGCACTGGTTAAGAGAAAGCCCTCCAGTACTAGTAGTGGAAAGATTAAAATTAATATTTGTATGTGATATCAGGGAATTACCAGCGGAGTTTGTTGCTGCTGTTATGGTTGATCCTGTGTTTTGAAATGAACAAGCATTCATGCCTAATGTGCCTGTACTAGTCATGTTATATAAAGCAATACCGCTTGTTGCTATATTTCCAAAGCAATATTTAATCGTAATACTTGAAGAGGCATTTCCAGTTGTATATGATATTCCAGTGTTGTTTGTGCAATTCAAAAAGCAATGGCTAATAAAAACAATTGAAGCAGCAGATCCTGTTACTGATAGAAAAGGTGCGGAGTTTGTTTGCAATCGCAATCCTGAAATTGTGACCGTTCCAGCGGTATTATGAGTGGAATTTCCAATCACGGTTACATTCGGAGTATCTCCTTCTGGTACGAATGAAACAATATTTACACCAGATTTTAAGGCCAAGTTTTCAGTGTATATACCTGGACGCACAAAAATAGTTTGTCCGCTTGTTGCTGCGTTAATAGCTGCTTGTATAGTTGTGTGCGTTCCACGTAGGGGATTTGCATCCACAATCCACTTAGCGCAATTTATGGAAGTAATTGTTAAATTTGATCCAGACCCTGAACTTACCGAGCCATTATTGCCTGATGAAAGTGGTCCACCACCTGTAACATTCCAATTTCCAGCCGTTGGACTTAAAGCTCCGCCAGTATCACCCGTAATTGTTTGACCAATTCCAGTTGCGCTTGCTGAAACAAAGCCGTTAGCATTAATAGAGAACTGGGCAGAATTAAAGTGTGAGACGCCATTTAATGCTTGATTTGTCGAAACTGCGCTAGATGTTCTTTGAACTTGTATTTGATAATTATTTGGAGAAAGTGAAAAAGTACGAATTGCGTTTGCTGTTGTACCACTGGCAACTTGAGAGCCGTTTACAGTAACTAAACCGTTATTATCGGGAGCCACTGGATTTGTTCCAGGAACTGTAAACCCATCAACTCCTGTTGTATCGATAGCTCTTCCGCCACCGATCAAAGAGACAAAGCCATTTGCATCGGTAACAAACTGATTTGAATTAAAATGTGAAACTCCAGAAAGATTACCAGTAGTTGTTGCTGCTGTTGTTGCATATTGAACTTCTAAATTTAATGCATTTAAAGAACGGGATATAGTCTCTAACGGCACTGCATGATTAACAACTGCTTCGCCGTTTATGGTAATAACCCCCCCAAGAGTTGGAGAAACCGGGTTAATTCCCGGTGGGGTAGAATCCTGCACATCGATAAAGATTAACGGGTCAAAACTACTGGTACTAAGTTTAAGCCAAAATGCGACATTAGCAGCGATTTTTGATAGATACCAAAGATCACCTTGAATGCCAGTTGTCGGATTCTTCCCTACAAGCCAAAAAGTATTAAACGGATATAACTTTCCCGTTTCTGGCTGCCGATAATCAGCCCCTGTTGGCTCTCTCTTACGTGTAACAACTGTGTTTAAAGCAACATTTGGCCCAACATAATCTCTTGGATTGTTTGGACTTAATCCCGTAAAACTCGACATGTTACCTCGGTGTTGTTAGTATGTAAGTCAAATAATAAAGGTCTACAATCATTCCAGGAGAAAAATTTGTAGTAAGCCAATTCCCACATATAGAATATAATTGCTCTGTCGGAATGTTTGTGCTAACTGTTCCAACAGAAATTCCGTTAATAAAGAAAGTTGCTAGTGTCGCTGCTGCATTAACGCTAAATCCCAAGTTTACATAATTTGTATTACCTGGAATTGCAGTGTTAAAAGAAGACGTAACGCCGCCAGTAGCGCAATTTAAGACCCAATTCCCTGAGTTTACATTATGTTTGTAAGAAAAATAAACGCCCCCAGTTGGAGGAGCTACAGTAAATAAACCGACAGTATCTAACATGCCCACATAGGTAAAATATGGATTTGTATTGTCTGATAAAATCCCTAAATTAATTACCCAATTACAAGACAACACCCCAGCTCCTAAACTAAAATTGGCTGTGCTAAGAGTATCACCACCCCCGAAAAAAAAAGCAAAATCATCTGCAAAACCCCGATCTGAACGCTCAATCCCCTGGCGATTTCCAGTCGATGGAAGGTAAGTGCTTTGTGATGGACCAAAAATAACCCCTTGCACGGTAGGTATCATGTCATCTACCTGGACAATAACTTTTCGCGGATCATAACCAGGAAAACTTTGAGAAACATCAATAACAGGATTAGCACCTCCCGTTGAGGTCACTCTTCCCGCAGTTCCCAGCACGTTGGTTACACCACCTCCAGCAGCTGATCCACCAATATCTAAACGACCCGTTAAAGGGTTATACTGAAATGTCATAACTCCTCCTATGAGTATGTGTAAGTAGCACGATCTGCCCAAGAAAATGCAAATTGCGATGATCCTTCAGCCCAATTTACTTGCGTAAGATCATTACCAATATAAGTCATTCTACCCAACTGCCACACGTCGTCAGATTCATTGGAACCAGATCTTGCCCTACCCTGTGTGATTAACTGTCCCGCAACGTATTCACCGCGAAATTTCATATCTCCAAGATAAGATTCTTGGATAACATTCCCTTGTGCGTCTCTTTTTAAGATCGGCATATTTTGATTTATTGGTGTTGGCATATGATCCTTTAATTTACTATTTCCCAGGCAATTACTGAAACGTCACTTGCTTGCGCTAGTGTTGAGTCGGCTGCTTGCACTGCTCTTATTGTAAAAGAAGTCCCAGCAACTCTTGAAAGGACTGTAATTGCACCCAACGCAGCTGCTCCCGTAGATCCAATTTCTTGACGATATAGTCGAATTATGGAACCTGCTGTAACAGCAGTTGTAGAAATGACTGCTTGACCTGCGACTAAGGTTACAGTACCAGCCGAATTTGCTCCCGCTGTTATTGTTGTGGCCACGCTTGTATAAACATCCTTGTTTCCAGCTGTTCCACGAACGATATTACCGTTTGTAGCTGTAATATTTCCGAGTGTCGCATTTAAAGTGCTACCAGAAACAATTGCACTTGTAGATAAGATGTTTGTAGCACTAACTGGTCTTGGTGTTGTGCTACCAAAGCCNAACAACGGCGGAGAGGCGAAGTTTGATCCAACTCCATCGGTAAGCTGAACAGGTGTAATTACAACGTTATTAGCTGTTCCCGCTGCTGCTTCCGTATCAGTCGCCAGTCTTACGATACCTTGCTTATACTGTGTGCCAGGCTGCCCATCGTAGCCAGTCGGATTTTTCAAGTTTAACGTAGCCATGAATTTCCCCTTGGATTAAAATAATTAATTTAAATTTAACACATACAGGTATTATCTTGTCATAACGAATGTTATAATATCGTTTAGGTCAAGAAAGTGATCCATAATGTGATGTGCGTTATCATTACACTATTATTTAGTTTTTTAGTAGCATTTAAATAAGATAAATGGTTATGCTAATTCAGCTTAAAAGGAGATTTAAATGTTAATTGTACTAATTGCTGGTTTGGTATTATGCGGGGCAAAATGCACTGTTTTGGCGTGGGTATGGTATCTGTGGGAGTCTTAAAGTATGCCAAAAACATGTGCCACTTTTAGAGATGTTATACTCCCACCCACCCTCTTCCATCTATCAGCAGTAACTTTTTGATCTGCAATTTTTTCAGCCGTTTCTAACCAATTCTTAGCTACCTCTTCACCGTGAATCTCGGATATGAATTCATAATTATCACCCTTATTAAGGATGGATTTAAGCTCATTCCCTTTAAATTCACGCTTAACATTACCCTCGTATAAAATTTCTCTAGTTTTTAAGTTGTCTAGTGTTTTAGATATTTTATCCCCGCCTTTTGTCTTTAAAAGATCTGTTTTCAGTTCCCGAAAACCTGTTATTGTATCAGACTGTTTTATGGCTTGTTCGTTAGTAATATTCAATTTGTAAGCAGCTTTTCGCATAGCATCACTTTCTTGAACTTTACTTTTTGTGGGAACTTTTACAACCGTTAAATCTTTAACTTCTTTAGGTTTTTTCTTAAATTCAGAAATTTTTGGTTTCTCGGGAATTGGTCTTATTTTGGCATCTTTTGGCGGTACTGGACTCTCAATTTTAGTCGCTTTGATAGTGGGTGCAGCTTTTTTGCTAATGTTAAATTCAGTACGAATTAGGCTTTCTTGCTCGGGAGTTAATACAGCACCAAGTTCGCGTATTTTTTCGTTAAAAGAATTTGTATTAATTTTTTTTGGATCTGCATAAAATGGACTGAGATATTTATCTACTAAAGCCCTTTTTGTGACCCCCGAAACTTGTTGGCCAGCATTTGATTTATCTAACACAACATTTAACGGATTAAAATTATCAATATTTAACGAGCTTTCAAAATTCTGTATAAAGCTTTGGTTTTCAACGTCTCTGTAGGGGCGAATATAAGAATTATCATATTCTTTAGCCCACGTGCCATACATTTTTTTAGCATTCTTGTGAGCATCTAAAGCCGGTTTGTCATTTGCCATTGTCGAGCCAAACACGATACCGTCTTCAATAGTATTTAATGTCGGAGTTAAAATCCCTCTGCTATTCCCATGTTGGAAATTAAAATCCATGAAATATCTGAGAGATTTGCCTTGCTCTTGCAAAGTATTGTTGTTGATTGGTTTTAATCCAATAATTTCACCCTCTTGTGACGTAATCGTAAGATCATTTAAAAGTGCATCAATAACGCTAAGTTGCTGATCTTGTACGGGTGAAAGCTTTGAAATTCTGGTAAGCCTATTACGCTGGGCCATTAAATCTGAAACCATGTTTGGTTGTTCGGCGTTGATCTTGCTATTAAGTTCATCACTCAAAGTATAAGCATCTTGCACAAGCTTGTAATCCACCGCGTCATTAGCCCTTACAGCCTGAGTTTGAGTGCGTCCCGCTGTAGTCGTATTGCCACGTCCGTTCGGTGCTGTATCAGCTACACTATTTGTGCTAACGACATCACCAATTCTAATTTCGATAGGTCTTAAAGCTTCGAATGGAGCTATAGGACGTATTCCAACATCTTTTCCCTCAGCAGAAACCTTTCCTTGGAGAATCTCTCCACCTTCACTCGGCTGGATTGCTTCGTTAACCATGCTCTGTCTATTTTTAAGTTGGTCATACTGAGCCTGGTTTTGCTGTTGTTCAACTTGAGCTGATTGATTTTCTTGTTCTATTTGACTTACAGATTCTTGATGCTGCCTAGTTGCCTCTTGAACATTTTTTTCATATTCTTGTTGAGCACGTGCAAAATCTTCTTGAGATGATTGTTTGTTCTTTGATATTTCCGCTAACTTTCTTTCGTGATCTGCTTGAGTATTTGACATTTTGTTTTCAAAAATGGTGTTATTCTCTTCTACAGCTTTCGCATATGCAATCTCAGATTCTTGCTTTGCAACTTCTTGCAGCCTGGGAACAACTTCTTTTTCATAAACTTTGTATTTATTTGGCGTTAAATCTTTCGGAATCGACCCATTCACTAAAAGCTCAGATTGTTGACCTGGATTAAGACTTTTAAGCCATTTAAATGCTGCTGGAACGGCTTCAAACAATCCGTGAACTACACCAAATTCAACACCTTGTTCTGCAATAGCTAAAGAGTCAAAGCCTTCCCCTTTTACGGCTTGTCTAGCTGTCTCAAGTCCTCCACCAGTTAAAGCCGAACCTAAAACCCTTGTTGCAGCAAGTGCTGGAGCGCCAAACCTTAAAAGTTTCCCCGCAACAACCAACGGAATGCCTATAATAGTACTCGCAATAGCAATCGGGGCAACATCACCAACTAGCTGGCCGACCATTTCTCCAGGCTCTCCATACAATTCTCCTGCCTCATATTTTTCCGATTGACCAAGTGTTATTTTCGAAGCAAACCCCTTTGTAAATCCACGATCTAGTAGATAATCTTGCTCTCTTTGTAACCCTTCTGCATATTTCATTTTTTCGTAAAATGGCATTCCCCTAATTTCTTCAGGTGAATAGTCTGGCGTTTTCACTGACTGATAAAATTTATCATTAGACAAAGATTTTTGCATTCTATCTTCTTGAGTCTCGGGAATTTCATATTCATCAAAATCAAAAGAAGTATTTTTTTTTGGTTTAGTTGGGGCTTTTACTACGGCCGAATTATCTTCTTCATCGTAATCGGAAAAATTAAATGTATTCATTATGTCTCCTGGACTAATGTACCGCCTGCATCTAAGGCATCTCCGAGTTCAAAAGCGGGTATCGTAATTTCTCTGCCAGTTTTAGGATTAATTATTCTTACTGGCTGTACCATTTCATCATACCTTTGCTCAATTTTGTTGGCATAATTTAAAGGTCTTAATCCACCATTTTTTTCTTTAATCTCAAGGCCAATTTTTGATCTCAACAAAGCCATTTTTGAGTATTTTGTCATGACTTTCAGGATAGCTTTATTAGCTTCTAAGCTATTGCCAAGCCCTGGTAATTTATCTTGCAAAATTCTTAAGTCGGCATCTGACAAACGTACACCAAAAACTTCTTTCCAGCCTTCTAACAATGCTGGAATGGATGCCTGTAGTGCAGCTTGATCGCCGTTTAGATAAGCATTTGAAATTTTATCCCCAAGAACTCCAAAGCCCTTAAATAAGTTTGCAACGGAATTTGGTTTGACATTCCCTGATCCAATAGATTGGTTAATAATTTTTATTGTATCGATCTGGTTTTTTGCAATTTTTGTGGATTTATTTAGTTCTTCGTCGTATTTCTGTGACTCTTTATGAAATTCAAGTTGTTCTTTACGATTTATTTTCTTATCTTCACTTTTAGTTTTTACATTTTGTTCTTCTGTTCTTCGTCTGCTCTCGATAATTTTACCAGTACGCCCGGGAGCTATACCCGCTCTGTTAAAAGCTACTTCAAGCTGTTCGGCTGAAGCGTCTCGATTTTCAGATAAAACCGTTTCAATAGAATCAGCTTCTTGACTACTTAGTGGCGTTCCAGATAGTCCCCCAAGCGGAGCTGTTCCACGGGCTGGGCGTGAAACTTGCTCGAACATTTTTGGGTCATTTTCAAAAGAACTACCAGAACCCGGATCTAAACCACGCATCTGCTCTAAACCTGCAATTTGTCGACGATTAGATTCAATTTCATTAGCTTTATTTAAATCTTGCAAAGATTTTTTTTGCATTTCGTTGTTGTGATTTTGAAACTCCATCAATTGCTTTGCTGTATTAACGCGAGTTGTCGGAGAAATACCGGGTCGCGTCTGTATTGACATCAAAGCATTTTCTAAATTTCTACCGTCACTTTGGTATTTTCCGTAAATTTCTTTTAGAGCATCGGTTTCTTCAAGATCAGTCTCATTTTCTCTTTTTCTTTTACCGAAAGCCATCAAAGTTTTCTCAAGAGATGTCGATTCCGTCCGCTGCTCTGGATTAAGATTTATTACTTGTGCGCTTGGCATTATATCTCCTACCGTGTTGCGAATGCTGCCGAATTAGCAGCGTAACTTGATTGTGAAAATGGTGAATTAGGTGACGCAGACCCAGAATTTCCTTTTTTCAAATAATCGGCTAGCCATTCACCTGAACTTACTCCCAATGAACCAAGAATTTCATCAATTGCACCTGGCTTCTGCGCGCCTGGTTTTTGATAAGCGAAAGTTTGCGTTCCCAAAATGTTTTGAATGGAATTTTGTTTATTTTGGTTTGCTTGACCCTGACCTTGAAACATCATGCTAGAACGTTGTGCATCTAAACCTTCTTGAACACCTCTACCCGCACGCCCCAGTGCTTCACCCATATAAGAGCTGTTTTGCACGTTTCCACTTCTAAATTGTCCCGTAATTGATGGAATAACATTTTCTTCAAAATTTCTATAGGCTGGTCTAGAAAAATTCTGATCAAAGTTCTTATTTGCACCTTCTGCATCAAAATTATAAAGATCTGACATAGGTCCTGTACCGCGAATCGAATCTACATAGTCTTGATATAAAGCCTGCTGTTGCGGATCAAGTGTGCTAACTTTCTTTTTCTTTTTTTTCTTAGAACCAAAAAGGCCAGAAATTCCACCGGCAATAGCGCCAATTCCGGTACCGATCGCCGTACCAACCCCAGGAATAACAGAACCAATCGACGCACCTGTTGCAGCACCACTTGCCGCACCGCTAAATCCCGCACCATAATTTAATTTACTCATATTTTCTCCAATGTAAATCCGCTTTACATTACGTTATTTGTGTCCAGGTAACCGCTTCATCCGTTGTTCGGCTAGTCAAAAGCCAACCCGTATTTGTGTCCGTTCTCACATAAATATCACATATTTCAAAATTTTTATTAAACTGATTATTTGCGGGAGGGTTTGCGTGTGGCTTTAACACTCCGTCCGTAAAATATTTTGAGGTCTTAGTATTCACACAAAAAGCTATGTCGGAATATAATACTGATAACTGTCTAGTCAATTCAGGATTCGCATTTCTTTGCGACGAACCGAAATTAAAATTATTGATTAATGTTGGCATTAAATTAACCTTCCGACTGGTTGAAACCCTGGCATTGTGGCTTGAATGTTGATTTTTGCTCCAGCTTGCGTATTTAAAAATCTAAATTGAATAAACTTTCCTGTTTGATTAATAAATACTTTGTACCATTTCTTAACTCCGTCTTCAAAAGTCAAATTAGAACAAATTCCCTGATATGGTTGCTGGCTTAAATTATTTAATTGTGTGTAATTAGGCGTTTTCCGATCGTTTGTTAGCACTTCAATAACAAGCTTGGCTGGTTCCGCAGAAGCGGCATACCCACCACTAATATAAGCTCCGAACCCTGACGAATCTATATCATTAAGCGAATAGGTTGTTGGAGACAAAACCGTTACAAAAGCTACTGCGCCGTTCAATTCAGTCATCCCGAGAATACCAAAAAAATTCACTTGCGATCCAGTCAACAAACCATGCTGAAGAGCAGTGGTTACAATTGCTGGATTAGAGTTTGTTATGTTCGCAATTGCGTAATTTTTAGTTAATTTTGTTCCTGTCGAGTTGACATACATGTAAATCCATCCACATCGAACTTTTTGATCTTGCGCTATGTATGGGTTAAATTGTTTCATTAAAGAAGAAAAAGGGATAACTCTTTGCGCAGTTCCTCCCGAAGTGTAATTTGAAAAATCGGCTGTAGATGGAACCCTGACGCGGAATACGTTGTTGTTTATTACAGAAATAATTGGGTATTGTTTATTATTTGCCTCAACAGTTCCACCTAGGCCGGTAAAATAAATAATATCTGCTTCTTGGTCAGGGTCAGCATATTCAAAATCAAACAAGGAACTGTTATCAAGATTTAGACGGTAATTATTCCAGTCTGTAGTGACTTCAAGCGTGTTAACATCAATAATTGTCACTTCACGAACTCTAACGGGATTATCTTCAATTTCTGTAACAGCAAGTTTCCATATTTCCCCTTTGTGACCCCCTCCCACACTAAACGGAGCTCCAGCAGTGTAAGCAAAAGAATTCCAATCGCCGAATTCAGCAGCAAATTGATCCCAGTTACCATATCTAAGCAATTGTGACCATGTTACATCAAATGAACTAACAAAATTCCCCATACATGATAACGCCAGTCGGTATGTAGAATAATTATCTTCATCGTAATTAGTAGTCAAAATTCTTAAAGAATGTTGTCGATTGGGCGGTGGGTATAGCAAATAATGGTCTCTATCAGCATCTACAGATCCAGCAAAGCACAAGGAAAAGTTTGCGCCGTCAATTTCATTATAAGAAAAGTCTGGAATGTCTTCGTCTTGTCGCACTACCCTGTAGCCATCTGTGTTAATTAAACCCCGTGGAGAAAGGGTTGTAGTTCTGTTTAAGTATGTTATTGCTCCAAACGTGGCTTCACTTCCGCGCGATTCGTCAATTTTATTAAGCGCAAATGGAGTGGTGTCATTACCCGTAAATTTTAAGACCCAGGTTGCTTGTTGAGTGAAAATAATTAAATCATCTCTATTAAAAGCAGCTCCGTATATCCACGTCGCGTCTGGAATGTCAATAAATCCCGCTCCAGTTGCAGTTGTTATAAAATTATCTGTGTTAACGCCAGTGCCAGAAATTCTAATTCTCTTTCCGAAAATAGCACCGTTTTCCGTTGTTCTTAAGAGTATCAGCCGATCTTTGTAACTTGCCATCCAGGCGCAAGTTAAAGTTGTGACGGGAATTGGTGGATTTCCAGTTAGCATATTATAAGTGTAATCCGTTACTACAGCTCCATCATATTGCTGTATAACATCAACATTATTTGAGAATAAAAGCCTTGGAATACTTGTTGCGCTTTCGTAGTTTACCCATGTAAAAAAATCAAATTGATCGCCTGTATAAGGTGTGGGATGAGGAAGGTTTTCTAAAACGTTAAGCGAAGTATTGTAAAAATTAACATTTCTTGTGTCTGCGACAATCAATTCTCGTATATTTGAAGCTGTAATGAAACTAGCAATCATCATTACGGGAAGCCCTGGCATCGAGTTGTAAGTTATTAAAACCGTTCCCGCTGCTGGGGCTACTGGAAGGGTGATGCTAATAACACCTGTCAAATAATTTATTGTTCCGATCTGTGTTATTCCATCAAAAAAGAAACCATTGCTGTTATCTGTAAAAGTTTGAGCTGGATTATTGCCAGTAATAACCGCACTTCCCCGCGCAATTTGCGGCAAGCCATTTAAAGTGTACAGTGTATTGACACCGTCTATTGCTCCGACCATGGCAAAATCTGTTGTAGTGTCCACAATACGCGATTCTCTATATCCAACACCGCCTTTTTCACCCGTAGCAAAGTACGTGTAACCTTCTCTTTTTGACATTGTCCCGCGATAAACATAGCCATCTAGCAGTTCCTCTTGAGCGTCATCGGGAATAAGCCAGGGCTGAAGTCTTTTGTCTAGTCCCGTTGCAAAATTAGAAATTAAAAAAGGGGTGTAGCTCATTAAACTCTCGTGACTAAAACGAAACCAGCAGTTACGTCAATTAAATTAGAACCAGACCCGTTGAATTGAACTTTTACATTTGCTTTTTGTACGGCGTTTGCGTATGTTATATCACCTCGAACTGCACCATTTGAGATGCCATTTGTTCCTGATTGACTGTGAGCGCAAACTTGCACAATGTAATTTGTGTTCGGCATCTCTGTAGCGAATTTCACCGTGTAAGTCCCAAGCGCAGTTTTGGTGACAGATTCGACATTTAATTGCGATCGCATAGTTTTAACCCCAGCCGCTCCCGTGCCATCAAAATTGACCATAGCGACGATTCCAGGTGTGAGCTGTACGTCTGTATTGCCGTTGAACCAACGCAGCTGTGCTTGGCCATTTGCGTCAAGCCAGCAGTAGAATATACCGTTAGTACCAGCAGGTAATCCTGGGGGTGTAGCCGGCATAGATCTTTCTACAAAAGTAGCTTGTCTATGAACTCCGTCTGTATCTTGTGCAGTGTCGTTAAAAACGTGATCAGCATTTATAATCGTTTTTAAGCGACCCAGGTTTGCATTCATTTGAGGCGGAAATAATCCTGGCGATTGACCAGCATTGGGAATGTTTGGGTCGTAAGTCATTAAAACTCCGGGGATGGGCGTTGATTTTGATATTGGCAGTTTGTTCTACCATATACCAGGGCTCTGTATCGTTGATATGCTTGGAAAATATCTCGCCATTTATCCATCTCTCCAAAATCTGAAAATATGTCTAAAGCTGTTCCGTAACATATATAGCGATACAGATAATCTTGGTCTAAAACACCATTTGTTATCTCAAGCTCAACTTGATAAGCTGCGATCTTTACTAAATAATCTTTTTCAGGAGGACCCCTAAAAGTTAATTCGTTATTGTAATAAAGAACCCCAGTAGGGCGTTGAGGTTGATAGGTTTGCGTTTCTGGCCAGATTCTATAAAATTCTGTAGGGTCTTGATACCAGAAAACGTAAAACCCATCAACATAACACGGCGGTTCAATTGTTGATGCTCCCTGATTCCCATTTATTAAAATAATATTTTGTAAATTTACTGGAAATGGATTTAAGTCCAGGTCCGTATGTAAATTCCCACCAAGTTTTATTTTTAAAAATACGAATATCTTGCGTTGACTGAAGTTGAATAAAGTCCTGCAAATACTGAAGCATGATTGAATCAGTAAATTGCGGATCGCTCGCATCAACTCTGCCAGTAATATTTCTGAGAATCAAAATTAAATCTGCCGTTGATTTAGCCATATTCCCTTAAATTATCTCCATGGGATGGCATGAAAAGCGATTGCGTTCGCCTACTTGCCGTGTTTCTGTAACCGTCTCTCCATTACTTTCAACTTTAACTTCCGCAAAAATAGGCACGGCAAGATTGTTGAGAAAACGAATTACTGGTAAGGGTAAATCGTAACTACGCCCTGGCTTTAGCTGTCCTTTCCAGTCAATTTCTTTTGTGCGCACTGATACTTTTAAAATGTTTTCGGGTTGATCAAAACGCTGAAATTTGACTTTCATTTTTTTGTGGAATGATTCGTCAGGCACTCTTACAGGTATCGGTGGGTCACAACGAGGGTTGCGTTTTTTGGCTTCGCGAAAAGCTTTTCTTGCATGCAAGTTCCAAATACCAAAATCTTCAATTGTTTTGATTTCAAAAGTATCAAAATCAAAAGGTTTTTCCATTTCAATTTGTTCGGATTTCGTTTCCATTTTTCTGCTCATATTTCCTCATTACAGTTAAGAAAGGGGGGGATAAATTACCCCCCACCTAATTATTTACACAACATCACCACGATTGACATAGCCGTTAAACTGCCACGCCGTAAAATAGATAATGTTATTGTCAGCTCCCATTATAGACGTTCCTAAACGCAAAATTGCGGTAGGTGCATAGTCGATAATAGCACGATGCTGTATAGCTGGACTTACGGGCTCGTTAGGATTACCCAGCAACGGACCAACTTTCGTGACTTGACCACTAGAGCCGTAGGCTCCACTCACTGTTACTGGAATACCAAAAGTATCATACAAAGCAAACGTGGTCGCTGAAAGAACTCGAACGACATATTCGTTGTTGTTCAATTGCGCTGCTGCTGTGCCAATAATTTTTGTCAGTATTACACGGTCGAAGTCAGACAGAAAATGGGCTGCGGAAGTTGTAATAACGCCTGGTGTCGCAGTTGTAATTCCTGTGATTACTAAATGTAGGTCATAAAACCCACCTTCAGTTGATACGTCAGTAATTCCATTTGTTGTTTCCAATGTACTAGTCAGGGTTGTAGCGCCTCGTGTAACGATTAATGCGTCGCCTATTGGCATATCACGAAACCACACGCCAGAAATAGACGATGTATCCGTCCCATATCTAGTAAAATTATACCAGTCTAACTTATCTGGTAAGAATGGTAGAGTTAGGTCATATGCAATCCCAGCAGATTGTAGATAACCCCCGTAGCTGTTAGTAACCTGGCTTTGCTCGCGCTGACCAGTAAATCTATTAGCATTATTTCCTAATGACGCAGTCATATTGTCCCCCTTTTTTTAACCTTTTGTGCTTCGTAGTGCTATGCACCAACTATCATCTAGGATAACAGCCCCTAGACGACCTTTCCAACCCATACTTTGGCGTTGGTTCAACGGATCTTGTCCCGCTCCAAGCGGTTTTAGAACCATTTCCATCGATTGATCGTCGATAGAAATACGTCCATAAGCGTTAGCAGCGAACAAGAAGTTAAAATAAATGGCGGGAACAACTGACGTGTCTTTGTACGCTTCAGATGTCTTAACCAACCGAACCTCATCACATGAGCCAAATTCGGCTTCAAGTACAGACTGCTGTCTTGGGTAATCGGCAGTTGGTAGAAAATTAGACAAGTTTTTAAAGTCTGAACGTAAATCAGTAGAAATAATCATCCAATACGCTGCCCATACTGGAGCAGTACCAAAAGCGTTTGTGCCTTCTTGGTTAGGTGATAATTTCTTACCGTTATTACCTTCTAGATAGTCAACGGCTAGTTCGAGGTCAGTGGTAGTTACTTCTGTGATGGGCTGTCCATTAACCCCGTTTAGGCAGTCAATTTGTGCACTTGTAGCAGCGAGCATATTCCTAACAATTTTGTCATAAGTGCTTGCCATGTTTTGAGCAAGCATGTCAGCAATTTCGTTAGCTGTTTGATCCTGTACTGTGATAATTACATCATCAGATACTTCTACGACTTTACCGTACTGTTGAACTACAGCGGTTATGTCGAACTTGGTTACCTGTTCTGAAGCTGGTGTTACCCCTTCAGTCAGCGGTGTAAGGGCATCGGCCAAATTATCATAGCGACGAAAGATAGCAGTCTTACTGTTCTTTTGAGGAATTCTACGCTCTTGTGCGAAGTATCCATGAACGTAATAGGGCTGGTGTCTATCCAGCAATATATTGTCAAAAAACAAATTAACTTCAGGGTCAACTTGTACGGTTGTAGTAGTTCCAGCAGCCATTTTTATCTCCTAATCAAAAAATGTTTTGACACTAGAGGCAAAATTTTTTAAATTTGTCTCTAAGCGTCTCCTTGGCGGAGTTTCTGACGGTACTCACGGAACTCTTTCTTCCCCTGGATGCTTTTGAGATATTCCATTCCTTCCGGCCGAGCAGAATTCCCGACGTCCATCGGTGATCTTGGCTTTCTGGAATTTTCTATTATTCTCTTACCATCCTGATTGCTTGACCTTTTCACTTCGATTTTTTCATCGACTAAGTGCATGTAGTCCCCAACAATTTCGTACGCTCGCGCGTACCGATTCTGTGCCGTATCTACCGAAGAAGCCAACCAAGGCTTTTTTTCTAAAATCAATTTCAAATACTTATTTATCTTTTGAACAGCTTCGGGGTTCATATCCTGATAGAGAGTTTCCAAAATATCGCGCTTTGTATGTGCTGTGTTAGCGTGGAGGTCTTTTCTCTCAACTATGCCGTTGGGATCTTCTTCTTCCACTTCTTCCTTGCTATCTTTAGCGCGAATCAGTTCTTCATAAGCTTGTGATCTAGCTTCTAATCGCTCTGCTTTTGTCTCTAACTCTTGCCTCTTTCTACGCTCATCTTGAAGCGCAGCAAGTGGGACCATTTTTTGTTGATTTAGATCCTGGCTTTCTTCCCCTGACTCGATTTGGTTGTGCTCGGAGGCAGCATCCGCTTCATGTCCAATGTTTTGTTCGTTCATTATTAACTCCCGTAGTGCGTCAATACTCTGACGCTAAGATACGCTTGTGGTGCCGACCGATATTTTTTTGCCAATTGTTGGTAAACTTAAACTATTGTTTGTATGCATGACCCATAAAAGAGTTTGTGTGTTTTCTACATTATCAATTTCATATAGATACGATTCTTTTTGAATTTGTGGCTGTTGATCATACGTCTTTAATATTACACGTATTTTTGTCTTGCCGTTCTTTCTAGTCGTTTTAACAGCACCTAAGATAAAATATTTATTTTTATCTAAATTCTCTTTCTGGACTTTTTCAAATTTAATTTGGAAATAGTCACTAAGTCTTTTCCTAGCCAATAAATGAAATTCACCCATCGTTGGCAAGGTTTTTTGCAGACTTAGCATGGTTGCCCTCTTAGATCTTCTTCTAGAGCTTGGGCGTCTTTATTTGCCATAGCTTTCATACGATCTGCATTTCCATAACCTGGGCCAATTTGTGACCCTTTAATAGGTACAGACAATGGATTTTTTTTTGTAGAATATAATCCGTGTGCTTTAGCACCCGCGTCACCTGTCGGTGGTTTATAGCCCGGGTTTTCCTGACCGCCGTATGTGCTAAAATTGGGCATCATTTTGTTGTACGATGCTGTTCCTTTCATTCCTCTTGCCATTTTAAACTCCTGTAGTTAATGGGTTTTTCGCTCTCTGGCTGTCTTGCTGTAACAATTCTTCTGTTTTAGCTTGTTCTTGCTGGCGCAGATCGGAAGCTAATTGCATTACATCCAGTAAGCGTTTTCTGTCTAGATCTTGTATTTCTTTGACAGTTTTCGCGTTATCTAATAAAGCCCTGGCGTAGTTTTGTTCCCCTTCGGAAATTCTTTCTCTTGCCAAGCCAATATCAGCCAGAACACGAGCTCGACGCTCTTCAGCTAATGCAGTGTTTTGGTCAATTTGTGATAATTCAAGTTGTTTCTGTATTTGCTCAGCTTCCTGAACTTTTTGTTGTTGTTCTTGTGCTTGTTCAGCTCTTTCCCTGATCTTCTCAAGAAACTCAGTTTTGCCTTGGAGCGGAGCCGCTTCCAAAATATCTTCCCAGGGAATCGGTGCACCAAGTGACACAAGCTGAAGAAGTTGGTAATAGTAAGCTTCACGTTGTGTGGCAGTTTTAACAGCTTGTTTAACTACGCAGTCATACTCTCCAAAATTACCAGAAAAGAATTCTTCAGTCGGTTCTTTGTTTGTAATGCGAAAGATTTTGCCGGGCTGATAATTTTTCTGAATGCACTCCATAACCAGCATTCCAACATATTTTTTAGTCTGCTCTAAATTATCAAAGATCCCGCGATTACCTTTAAGGCTGTTAGAACTTCTAACTTCCGCAAGTTTTCCCGATACTTGAGAGTCACCAGTCGAAGATAGGCCTAATAATTCCTCTGACGCGCCAGGAATTTCCATGATATTTTTGTCGATAATGTCTTGATATTGTAGGTATCCAGGCGGGATGTTGGGTGGAGAAATTTCTCTTACATCGGCGTTGACGTCATAGCCATCATTAACAACAATTTGCCTTCCCTGGCCAGCCTGCATTAGCATTGTCGGGTCTAACACTGAACCGTTCTTCGTGATCCATCCAGTATTAATTATAGATTCCATGATGTCTATGATCTGTGAGTGTCGGCGATTATATTGCCTTTGCGCGTCACGAACGGAACGTACTAAGCCTTGAATTTTAAGCTCTGTGCTTATGAGAGGCTCATGGTAAAGTAATATCGGCATGAATGGGAATGTATCTAAACCTGTTGGGTCTGGACCACTGTACAACAGCCTACCACCAACAATAATGTTGAGCTCAACACTTCTTTTGTGTGTTGTAATAAGTTTTACTTGGGGAGTTAAAGCCAGGCTTGCTTTAAGTTCTTTTTCTTCCGCTCTTGTGCCAAACCATTCTTCCGTAACTCCTGTGTCTTCATCTACAAGATATTTTTGCGGAACATTAATTCTCTTCCAATATTGGTCATAAGTGACTAAATTCTGCGCTATGTAAGTAGAATTATATTGTCGATAAAGACCTAAATACTGGTATTTGTTATCTCTTATCCCTGTAGGAATTGAGTCAATTTCCTCGGGATCTATCCAGGGCAACAAACTCTTAATTAATTCTTTGGATAGTAGATCTCTGGTGGAAGCCTGGTCGCAATCTGATAAATCCCTCTTAGTAAAATATGGATCTAACATAAGCGCGTTAAAAGGCTTCCAGTAAAATTTAATGTCTCCATTCACTTTATCTTTCGTGTAGTCCATATAGATCCCGACAATTGCGAGACCTGTTTTTAGAGCATGCTCAAAAGCTTCTGAAAAGATGTAATCTGCATTCCCTTTATCATAAACGTAGTACAAGACATTAGAAAAAAGATCTGCTGTAATTTCGTCACTACCTTCAACCGGTGCTGTAACAGTTTGCGTTCTGTTTTCTCTTTCATAGCCCGAATAAAGGTTGATCACTCTACGTATTTTATTAAGCTCCAAGACCATTCTATTTTGTCTTTCAAGCTTAGTTCGTTCTTGATTAGTCCAATTGTCCCCTGCATAAGCTTTTAAATCCCTGTATGCCTCAGCATAAAAAACTCCCCAGGTTCTATACGCATCGTAAAAAAACTGCTGCCACATGAACACTTTGTTATTGTGATCATAAGTTTGGTTGTTAGTACCGTCTTTCTGAAATGCGTACATATCTCTCTTTTGCAAATTACTTTTTGTTTAAATCATTTTTTTGGTGTTCACCACACCATGAATCATCTTCGACAACTGGAAACCCTGAAAACGTTCCATCTATGCGCTTGGGGGGATATCTTCTACAAACTCCATACGTCTTTTCGTATGAAACATCGTCAAACTCGTAATCTTCTAGCTCGTAAAATCGGCAGTTGCAGCACAAGTCTATATCCATTCTTTCCTCATTCGCTTCCATTCTTCAGCTGACATACCAGTTCCACCGTGCAATCTCTGTATTGACTCTGCGCCGTATATTAATGCTTTCGCTCCGTGAGATGCCCAATCGTGATAACTTCGCTCTCTGTAGCACCCAAGTTTTTCATTCCATTCTTTGCGAAAGTTTTCAATGGCTTTAATTCCTTTTTCACATTTTTGCAGATCAAAAAAGAACCTGGGCAATGTATTTCTTAGGCATTCAATTCCAAACATTTCGTTAAGCTGGCGTGGTACAATATCTACTTTTAATCCTTGGTCTCTGGCAATGTCCGCAAAAGACTTTCCGCTAGCTTTCTCACGAGCTGCTGCATCGTGCGGAAGAAAGTGTTTTTCAATCGTATAATTCTTTGCTTTAATCCATTTAACATAATGCGCCAGGGGTTCGTCTGAATTTTCGTAGTAGTCAATACAGTGAATTTCTTTTCCTATTAGCTGCCAGATCCATATTGCGCATGCGTCACCAATTCCAATATCCCATGACGAAAAAGTTTTTGCATTCTCATCGTGGGGTAGATAGCAGATTCTTTTGTCATGCCTGGCTTGAGAAATTTGTTTGGCAAAGTAAAATCCCTCGTTTGCAGATTCAAAAGCTTCTTCGGGCGTTGAAGGAAATTCTCTTTTCATGTATTCGCCCATCGTCTGCATTTTTTTTACATACCATGCTTTCTGTTCTAAATTCAAAATAATATGTTTATCTTCTAATTCAAGAAAATACTTGTTCATATCATTACTTATCAATACATTTTTTGAATCTACTTCATAATCAGGGTGTCTCCACCATGGGAAAAACCATATCTTCCAGTCAAGTTTGCCTGGTTGTACTCCAGAATCATCAAGCGCTTGTGCGGCTTTACATAAATTATAAAAGTGTCCTTCTCTTCCCCTTGCCGTCGACTCGATACAGACAAATTGGCCTGCTTGTACAGCATTTAAAGCGCCACTTACAATTTCGTTAGCTTTTTTAGGGTTTTCTTGACAGATTTTTGCGAATTCCGTGATATGTAGAAGTTGCAAAGTTCCTCCTCTTAGCGAGGTTGATACTCGGTAAACACTTCCATTTGCAAAACGCATTTCATGAACGTTATCTCTATATGCCGGGCACATATCCCTGACAAATTGGGGAAGATTGTCATAGGCAAATTTTACCTTGTCGATAAAAATTTCCCTCGCGATGGGTTTGCTGTCAGCAACAATTGCGCAGTTAACATTTTTATTAAATAAACAAGTATCTAGAAATAAAATCGCATGATAAGTAGTGATTCCAAGCTGGCGTGCTTTCAATATAATATTAAGATAGTGCGGTGACTTTAATTCAACCTGTGCCCAGTTCGGTGCAAAATCTATGATTGCGCCTTGTTTATCTTTAATTTTATAAAGATTTCGCAAGCGCCAATCTTGGCTTCCGAGTATTTCTATTGCGTTGTGCTGATTCATCCAATATCTTGAGTTTTTTAAAATAATTTTAATTAACATTTAAATAAATTATTTGCTAGCTAAATTTACATTGAAATTTAAACAAACATTTGATAGTTTACAACGATTGGAGAATATTATGGACATCGAAATAGACCGTGAAGTAACCCCTGAGGGCGATTTAGTTTTTTGCATACGTGTAAAAAACCCCCAAAAAATTAACTTCTCAGAAGTAGATAAAAAAATTTTAGATGGGCTTGACAATTTCACATTAGAACTGGGCAATACGATTGATGTGCAAAATAGAATTTACCAGGAATATGTCACTGGTAAGGACGGCATAAAAGAAAAAATTTTCAAGAGATGCATAAAAAATTTGAAGTTTAACATTATCAATTCACTAGAAACAAAATTTGATCCTATTTGTCAGGAAATTTATAATTGGATTTATCTACATCAAGACGATCACGCAAAAATGTGGTTGCTGCATTGCGATCCTCAAAGAACAAAATATTATTTTGATAATGATAGATGCGCAAATGAATCTCTACAGAAACAGGAAAGTGATCATGAAATTGATGTTTTCGATGACATTGATGATTTTGATAGTGATGATCAGGATGAATAATTTCTAACAACTCTTACAAAAAAAGATTCTACACATTTTTACAGGTGTTTATATATGGGTACACGATTTTGGAATATTGCAATTCCAACTTTTTTATTTTTGCTAGGTTTGTTTTTCTTCGCTAAATCGTACGGATATTGCGAGCAATACAGACTTCCAGCGAGTCAAGAATATCTTTTTGCGACTCCTGACGCACAAAGTCATTTTGCATCAAAATCTATGATGCAAAAATCGGTTACAAACCAAAGACAGTTTTGGCAAGACGAATTTGACATGCACCATTTTAATGCCATACGCACGTACGAAGACGCAAAAAATAGAGCGTGGTACCTGCCGGACTTGACATGGAGACAAAGAGCTCGTGAGGCTTGGATGGCTGCTTTTGCAACCATTGGTGCACAAACACCCCAACTTAAGCTTGTTTTATTTGTGAGTTCATTGCTTTGTAATTACGGATTGGATTGCTTAGACGAATGGGACTACATCAACGATAAATTGAAGTGGTCACAATATCACTTTGAAAAATGTGGAGTTTATGCGGCATTACTTGCGCGTTAAGTAAATTAATGTTTGGATTGGGCTTATGCTCAATCTAAACAATTTATATTAGAACTGTTCCGGGTGGTGGAAAACGAGAAGGATTTACAATCGGTAAAGTTTGACCAGTCAAAGTAAATTGTCCATTCTGTACATATGTAGTAAAATTCCGTGCGTCAATCGGCAACGTATTCTTATCAGCAAGATAGAAAGTATTATCTGTAACACCCTGGACATAAAATAATTTGTTATTTAGTTGTTCCATGCCCGTTGCTACAGCAAAAGGAATACTAATAAATTGTGTGGCTCTAACTGCTTGCCCATTTTCGAGCCCGTGTGCTGTCTTTGTTACAATAGGAGGATATCCAGATGTTATATTTTCAGGCGTGAATTGCCGTACTGTAAAATGACTTAAAGATGAATCTGGGTTATTCGGAAATGAACTGGCTGGCTGTGTATCGATAAATTGATACATTGCGTCATTGGGATTTTGCGGGTTTGGCATTGGATTACGTTCAGACATTTTTCTCCAATAATTTCTTTACATAAATTTACTGTAATGCGAAAACCATAAAAAACCAATCTAAAACTTAGGAGTATTTATGCCCAAGGCAAGCGCAGTATCAAAATTCGTAACAGGTTACAAACAAACAAAAGCTCCAAAGCCAAAAAGTTTAACACCTGGCACAAACTCCACAAAAGCGGGCAATAAAAAACGAATGGGCGAATATGGGAAGTCGGTTCCTTATTAGATTTCATATTTGTTTGGAAAATTGGTGTTCAACCAGTTTTCCAAATGATACATCTCTTGATTCTTTTTACAGTCTTTGTTCTGTGCACAAAATTAAAAGCTTCATCATTGCTCTAGCATCGATATCTGTATTTTCATAAACATACCATAGTAACTTTAGAATACATTCATCTGTTTTTTTTTGATATTCAGCTCGTATTTTTTCTTCCGCTTTTTCGATATCATCCATAATTATTTGTTTTTATCGATTATTTTGTTATCGGTGTAAATGTTTCTTTTCGTCCGTCGACCTGGTCGCTATAAAAATCATAAGCTTCTGACATATTTTTCAAAAAACCCTCTTTTCCATGCTCGCTAAACATCGCCATGTAAACAAGAAGTTGCACCATGCCAGCTGCACCAACATTTGCATTTTTATAAGAATTTAGCAAAGGAACTAGCTGTTCAACACATTCTCTTACTTTATCTTTATCGTCTTCGCTCAGTTTTGCATTAATTCTAGTGTAGCGCTTAACTTTTTCTGTATTATCCATTTTCAAACCATTTTTAATTTTTTGATATTTTAAGAGAAACCTTATTTTATTCCTTGATGCAAATTCTTTTCAAATAAGTTCATCTTTTTGTGGATCATCTTCCGGTAGATCATCTTTTGACGTATTTTTTAAGTTATTTGACACCGCATCAACTAAATCTTTGGTAGCCATTTCTGAAGTAGATAAATTTACTAGGGTAATTTTAACTTCTTTAGCATCGCCATTAAAGGAATCGGCAGTAAGTATGTCAGCGGAAAAAAAACTATAAGCCTCAGATATTTTTTCTAAATGCTTTCTTTCATCAGTGTTTTTAACCCAAAAATCTACCTTTTTTTCATCCAAACCAAAAGGAGCAATACAATGAAAGTTTCTTTGAATATCTTGTGGAAAAGACATTAGTTTACCCCTTGGCTTTGTAGAGACATCAGTTTACCCCTTGGCTTTGTGATCAGCGCATACGGTTAGCGCATTGGGAGGCTTAGTAGATAACACATCACGTACGTAAGAATCGTTATTACGAATAAAACACATAGAAGCATTACGACTAACATTCTTAAATCCCCGGTTTTTTTCGATGTCTTTGATATCAATAGTCCATTTAAATGTTGGCACACATCCCCATATCTTAAAATACATATTCCACGATTTTTATCATTTATGGAAATTCGTTTCTACAAGATTATGCAGCATATCTATTTCGTTTCTACAAGATTATGCACCCATATCTATGCGGTCAAAAAAAAGGTGTGAAATATTTCTAAAAGAAATTTCAACTGTATGATGCTGCCCTGCTCCATAACATTTTAACAAGACTTATTATCACTTTTCCTTGCTTGACGTACCATTTGGCATCTTGTAAGGCATTAACAAGAGCGTATTCCGAAAAACGATCGCTTAAATCTTGCTGTTGTTGTTCTGTTAGGCCTTGTAGTTTAACGCATTTTTTAATTGGCATATTTTGCTGCTTGTTTTCTTGCTTATTTTGTTGCTGCTTGTTTTCTTGGTGTTTGTTTTCTTGCTGATTCTTATTTATCGATACTGGCACTGGTGTACTTTGGTCTTTTTCTTTGGGTGTACTAGTATCTTTATCTTTGTTTATCTTAGTAGAAGTTAATACGGGGTCAACGCATAGCTCAACGCATAGCTCAACCTGGGGCTCATGTGGACTTTGTGGGGCGTTTCTATAAGTATTTGGATTACGTGTATCAATCTTGATAAGCGCGGCATTCATATAGTAATAATTACTTTGATATGCCACTTTTTGGACGTTTATGAAGCCGAAAGATTTAAAATATTGTATAGCACGTTTAACCGTGCTTAGTGAACAACCACTCTTTTTGGCAATTGTTGGAATTGACGGAAAAACATTCTTGAATTCAAATGCAAGGCGTTGCAAATACCGAAATATTTTCTTGAAGTTCTTTGTAAGTCTTTGAAATGTTTTTAAAAAATTATCTAAGATATCGGAATATAATCCCAAGTTTTTTCACTTTTCGGCAGATCCTTGTTGTTTCTTATTATCAGCTTTGTTAGTCTTGTGACTTAACCAATAATTAAGACTTCACTAAAAAGGATCTGCACGGCCCTGTGTTTTAGTGAAGTCTTTTTATTCTATCCACTGGATGTCTTTTTTTCAACAAATATTTCCCAACAGATATTTCTAAAAAATAAATCAAACACTCTTTCATTACACGCATACACCGGTAAACACATATACGATTGTGTGCTTATTACCGTACATCTTATTTGCGTACATCTTATTATTTCCGTACATCTTATTTTTCAAAATATTTATATGTAAATTTTTCGCACACAATTTTAAGCCATAATATCTATACGCACACAATGTAAAGATATCCAATTTCTGCACACAATGTAAAGTTATGCAATATGTATATATCAAATACTTTTTTTATTTGGGAAAGTGAACTGTTTTTGAAAGAGGGGGAGACTAAAACTAAGTATAGTACTGGTTCTAGTTAAGGACACACACCCCCCGTCTTTTCTGACACACACAGCGTCATCGGAGTCACTGTATCTAACCACCTTGTTAGCATCGTAGAGCAAGGAGCTGTTTAGATACCACACACACACTACGCTTACAGCTCTCATCAAGATATATATCTATGTCTCTATCATATCTTAAGCAGATATTGTTTAGTACATGTGCCTAGCGATGTAGTGTGGGCGGGTAGCTACTGCATGTGTGAGCGGGTAGCTAGTGTGTTAGTGAGCGGGTAGCTCTTACAGTGTGCAGATATAGTTTCTCACTGTGTAAGTGAGCGGGTAGCTGGGTTGAGGGTGAGCGGGTAGCTGAAGTGGATGTGGGCGGGTAGCTACTGCATATAGTGTATACATACAGTGTACAGTGTGTGAGTGCATACATACAGTGTGTGAGTGTATATAGATATACATACAGTGTATGCATTAGAAGGCTTACACGCTTGAGTAGTGCATCACACATCTCACAATACTAGTAAGACACGTTAAGCTCTTACAGCGCATGCTAGAGTGTTGTTAGTGCATTCTAGAGCGTTGTAGGGCTATTGTTTGCTATTAGGCTATTGTTTGCTATTAGGCTATTGTTTGCTGGAGATGTATTAGAGATGTATTAGAAGGTATTAGTTCGTTGGCTCGGCTGGATTCTTAGATCTATTGATTATGAAGTCGAAAGCAGCAGTGGCTATGTCTTTAGCAGTGTTCTTCGCTTCATCTTGATCATACCCTCTGTGTCTTGCTTGTGTCTTAAGCAAAAAAAGTTGAAGAGTTGTGTCTTTANTCGAGGTAGCTCTATCCCACACTGACTCTTCAAGTGTGTCTATGATGCGTTCTCGAGCTTCTTCAAGTGCCTCAGCCAGTTCTGNGTCTTTTTTTATTCTTTGTCTAACACTTGTTCTTGTTGTTCCCAGTGCATCTGCGACCCTGCTAAGGTTGCCATGTGTGCTGTGGATAAGCTCTAGAAGGGTATTTTTGTTGAGCGGTATACCCGGGTGTGGTCTTTTTGCTTTCTCACCGATGAGATTGCCTTTTTCACGTGAAGGAAAACCCCCCATTCTATACTCTCTTTTTACA